>OLOA01004512.1_pt1 | contig 10420 bp, 7 predicted proteins | sample 1672201 | NCBI WGS metagenome assembly OLOA01 (sample SAMEA3136658, study PRJEB25190) | human gut metagenome
CCCAGTCGTCGGCATTGCGGATCTGTGGCTGGGCCGTGGGGATCATCAGCAGCGGAATGTTCTCTGTGTTGGTGAGGGATTTGTGTTTCTCGTAGCGGTAGAGGTTGTAGTTGCGGCGGACGCAGGCATTCAGGATCGGATCAGATATGGTCTTGATCATATCGCCGTCGTAGTCAGCGCCGCCCAGCCGCTCCGCAGCCAGCATATTGGAATCCACCATCACCACATCCGTCAGGTGCCCGAAATAGTAATGCCGCATCTGCTTTCTCTCTTCCTTCGCGTCGTAGAAGGAAAGCTGTAGCTCCTCGTTGCGGGCAATGTGCGGATTGCGTAGCAGCGTGCAGGCGTCGTCATGGGCATAGGCCGCCTGGGGTGCATAGAAGGAACTCTCCGGGAAGTGGTCGGTCATGACGGTGCTGTAAAACATCCGTTGCCTGCGTTTGCGCGGCGGAACAGTCGGGAGCAGAAATGCCAGAAAGTCCAGAAGATCACCGGAAAGATAACGGTTGTCTCCCGCTACGATCAACCGGCCGACGGCGTACTGCTCCACGATTTTATCGGCTTCATCCTCCAACCGCTTGGCATAGACCGATTCGTTGATGAAGCGCGGATTCTTTTTCAGCACGGCGGCAAGGATCTGGTCCTTGCCCTGATGCCGTTCCCACCAGCTGACCCGTTCAAACTTCTCCAGAAAATAATTCTGCCGAAACGATTCATCGGCGCAGAAGCTGTAATACGCCAGCTCCGTCTGCTTGGTGAGCCAATTTCGCTCGTCTGTCTCCGGGCTGTGGTCCCAGCCGTCCGGCAGATCGGCAGGGCGGAACTCGTCACCCTGAATGGAAACGGTGGTCAGAAACTGATAGTTCAGCTCGGTGGTCTGTTCCGGTTTCTCCTTGCTCACATTGGTGATGTACAGCGCATGGCGGTACTTGCGAAACACCGCCCGGTAGTCCTCCCAGCTCATGCCACTGGCAGTGAGCCAGCCGTATCCCTTGAACATGCTCTTGGTGAGGATGACGTCCACATCCCGGACGGAATGCTCCATGCCCCACAGATCGGTGATGGTGTCCGTCCCGCAGAGGGTCAGGAAGTCTTTGAAGTCCACCTCGTGCAGCATACCCTTGACATAGGGCATACGGATCTGGAATGAGGTGTGGACTTTCTTCCCGCACAGCTTCTCGTCCACGACGCGGGCATATTCTTTTGAGATCAGCCCCTCGCCGTCGAAGCAGGTGATTTCGATGTCCTCTTTTTTCTCCACCCGGTGATATTTGCGGGTACTGCTCTGCGTTCCGTCGTCCTCTACGGTGATGACGCTGACATTCCGCTCTGTGCGCGTAGGATTGTCGATGACCACCACCCGGTGGGGCCGGTCAATACCGATGCCGTCCTTGCCGATGTGGACGATCACGTCGAGGTCATTGGAAAGGCTGCGCAGATAGGCGCGCTGTTTGCTGTTCAGTTCCATAGATTTTCCTTATCCTTTTTTATTGATGTTCCGCAAGATAATTCTTGAGCGTCTCCTTGAATGCCCGCAGTGCCTTGCCGCGGTGCGAGATCTCCGCCTTCTCTTCCGCCGTGAGCTGTGCAAAGGTCTTTCGCTTGTCAGGCATGAAGAACACGGGATCGTAGCCGAAGCCGTTTTCGCCCATCGGCGCAAAGGCGATCGTACCCTCGACCTCGCCATCGTCCTGCAAAATATCGCCGTTCGGGAACGCGCAGGTGATGGTCGTGTGGAAGTGGGCGCGGCGGTCGGCCTGCCCGTGCATCATCTGCAAAAGCAGGCGGTAGCGGCCGGTGTCGTCCAGCCCCTCGCCGCCAAAGCGCGCGCTGTACACGCCCGGGCCGCCGTTGAGCGCGTCCACGCACAATCCGGAATCGTCCGCGATGGCGGGGAGCTTCGTCGCCTCCATGACGGCCCTGGCCTTCAAAAGCGAGTTCTCCGCAAACGTCTCGCCGGTCTCCTCGACCTCGATCTTCACGCCGAGGTCGGCCTCAGACACGACCTCCACGCCGAGGTCGCTCAGAATGGCGCTCATTTCCGTCAGCTTTTTAGGGTTCTGCGTTGCCAGAACAAATTTCATCGTCAAACCTCCCACGGGTCTTTCTCCCGTCTTTTTCTGCTCTTTTCTTCGCGCTTTTCTTCCTCGCGCTGCGCCTTGCGCTCTTCGCGCTGCGCGCTTATTTTTTCCTGCCAGGCCGTAAACTTTTTGTCGAGCTTATCGAGCGGCCACTCGATCTCCGGCACGGGAACAATGACCACCTTGCAGCTTTCACAATAGTACGCGGGCGTCTGGTAATTACAAAATAATCCGGCCTTGACGAGCGTGACGGAATTTTTGTCATCAGGGTCCGAACCCAGCATACCGTCCTTCCCGCGCCCCATCCACTCGATGTGGTCGCGGTAAGCGGGGATCACACCGTCGCGCATTTCTTTTCCGCAATAGGGGCAAACAGAAGTGATTTCCATATTCGTCTCCTTATTGTCTCGCAGGTTTATGATTTTCCCCTCAGATGAGCGCCTTGACGTATTCCTCCGCGTTGAACGGCTGGAGATCGTCGATGCCCTCGCCGAGGCCAACAAACTTCACGGGCACGCCCAGCTCCTGCGCGATAGCGACGCAGATGCCGCCCTTGGCCGTGCCGTCGAGCTTCGTTAAGATGATGCCGGTGAGCCCCGCCGTCTCGCGGAAGACCTTCGCCTGCTGAAGGCCGTTCTGCCCCGTCGTCGCGTCGAGCACTAAAAGCGTTTCCTTCGCGGCGTCAGGCGTTTCGCGGTCGATGATCTTGCGAAGCTTGCCGAGCTCGTTCATCAAATTCACCTTGTTGTGCAGACGGCCCGCCGTGTCGCAGAGGACGACATCGACATTTCTCGCTTTCGCCGCCGCGAGCGAATCGAACAGCACCGCGCCGGGGTCCGCCCCCTCGACCGAACAGACGATCTCGCACTCTGCGCGGTTCGCCCAGATCTCGAGCTGATCCGCCGCCGCCGCGCGGAACGTATCCGCCGCGCACAGCAGCACGCGCTTGCCCTCGCCCTTGAGACTGTGGGCAAGCTTGCCGATGGATGTAGTCTTGCCCACGCCGTTCACGCCGATGACCAGCACGACGCTCGGCTGCGTCGATAAGTCGAGCGCGGTGTCGCCCACGTTCAGCTTTTCAATCAAAATCTCGCGCAGCGCCTGCTTCACATCGTCGCCGTGCTGGATGCTCTTCTGGTACACGACGTCGCGCAGCTTTTTCACCGCGTCGTGCGCGACCGTCGCGCCGAGGTCAGCCAGAATGAGACTCTCCTCCAGCTCGTCGTAGAAGTCGTCGTCGATGGTCTCCCACACGATGGTGTCGAACCATGCTTTTTTGATCTTCGCAAAAATACCCATACTCTTTGATTCCTCTCTCGCGCTTATTCCTTAATGTTGAGTTCCTTGGCCATATCGTTCATGTTGATCGTCAGGATCTTGCTCACGCCGCGCTCCTGCATGGTAACGCCGTAGAGAACGTCCGCCGCCTCCATCGTGCCGCGGCGGTGCGTGATGACGATGAACTGCGTCTTTTGCGTGATGCGGCGCATGTAGTTTGCAACGCGCACCACGTTCGGCTCGTCAAGCGCCGCCTCGATCTCGTCCATGACGCAAAACGGCGTGGGGTGGACTTTCAGAATGGCAAAATACAGGGCGATGGCAACGAAGGCCTTCTCGCCGCCCGAGAGCAGCGTGATCGTCTTGAGCGCCTTGCCCGGCGGCTGGACCTTGATCTCGATGCCGCAGGAGAGCACATCGTTTTCGTCCTCCAGCTCGAGCGTTGCCTTACCGCCGCCGAAGAGCTCCAGAAATGTCTCCTGGAAGCTCTCGCGGATCAGCGCGAACTGCTCTTTGAAGATGACGGTCATCTCGCCCGTGATGCTCTCGATCACGCCGACGAGCTCGCTCTTCGCCTTTTCCACGTCGTCGCGCTGCTCGGTGAGATAGGTGTAGCGTGTGTTCACGCGCTCGAATTCCTCGATCGCGCCGACATTCACGCTGCCAAGGCCGCTGATGGCCCGCTTGAGCTCTCCGATGCGGCGGCTCGCCTTAGCGATGCTCTCTAATTCAATGCGCTGCTCCTGCGCGGCGGAGTGCGACAGCTCATAATTTTCCCAGAGCCTGTCGAGGATCTGCTGTTCCTCCATGGCGCTCGTCGCGCGCTTTTGCTCAAGCTTGCTGACGCTGCGCTCCACGTTGAGCACATTTTCGTTGAGCTCGCGGCCGCGGCGGTCGCTCTGGCTGCGCTCGGCCTCCAGCGAAAGCTTCACGCGGGAAAGCTCTTCGAGCGCCGCGCGCTTTTCCGCCATTTTTTCGCTCAGCGCGGCGATCTCTTCTTCATGCGTACCGATCTCGCGCTGCGCCTGCTCGCTCGCCGTTTTGTACTGCTCAATGAGCGCCTTTCTGCTCTGCTCGTCGCCCTGCATCTGGGCGCGCAGACCCTCGAGACTCGCAAGCGACTTTTCCGTTGTCTCGCGCTCGGCGGCAAAGCCCGCAAGCGCGCTCTTGCGTCCGGCGATCTCATCGCCCAGGCGCGAGGTGGAGCGCAGCAGCTCCGTCTGCCCGGAGAGACTCTCCTCCGCCTGCGCGCGCAGCTCGCCCGCTTCCTTCTCCTGCGAAAGCGCGAGCGCTTCCTTTTCCTCCGCCACGCGCTTCACTTCGCCGCGGCGGCGCGCGATGGTCTCGCGCTCGGTATCCAGTGCTTCCAGCCGTTCGCGCAGCGAGGAAAGCAGCAGATCATAGTGATTTTTGTCGCCTTGCAGCTTGAGCACGGCGTCCTCCGCCGCGCGCTGCTGGCCCTGTGCGACCTCCAGCTCGTAGCGCGCTTTGGCAAGCTCGCGCTTGGCGTCCTCGGCGGCCTTGGCAGCGAGCGTCAGCTTTTCTGCAAGGCTGCCGCGCCGCGCCGTCAACTCGCGCAGCTCGCCGGCTCTGCTCAAAATGCCTGCGCTGCGGGAGATCGAGCCGCCCGTCATCGAGCCGCCGCGGTTCAGGACCTGACCGTCGAGCGTCACGATGCGGAACGCATTCGAAAACTTACGTGAAATCGTGATGCCGCAGTCGAGATCCTCGACCACGACCGTACGGCCAAGCAGGTTTTTGAAGATGCCATCGTATGCGCGCTCGTATTCCACAAGCTCGCTCGCAAGGCCGACGTAACCGTATTCGCCCTTCACGCGCTCGTCGCGCAGCGCTTCGCCGCGGATCGTCGAAAGCGGCAGGAAGGTCGCGCGCCCGCCGTCGCGCTGCTTTAAGAGCTGGATAGCGCTCTTTGCGTCCTCCTCGCGCTCGACGACGATGTTTTGCAGTCCCGCACCGAGCGCAATCTCGATCGCAACGGCATACTTCTTGTTGACCTTCATCAGACCCGCTACCGGGCCGTGCACGCCGCGCAGGGCATTGCGCTCGCGCGCCTGCATGACCGTGCGCACCGCCTTATTGAAGCCCTCGTACTCTTTTTCCATCTCGCTGAGTAAGCGGATGCGGGAGTCTAAGTTGTTCATCTCCATCGTGAGGGAAACGTGCTGCTCGCCCGTCTCCTTCTCGCGCTCGATTCTGCCCTGCATCTTCATCGTGTGGCCGGCGATGATATTGCGGATAGCGTCGGCTTCCTCCTGCGCACTTTCGAGCGCGCGGCGGTTCTCCGCGGCACTTTTGCGCGTTTCAGAAAGCTGGGCTTCCCCGCTCTCCTGCTCGGCGGCGATGGCGCTCTCGCGCTCGTCCATTTCAGAAAGCGTCGAGCGCAGGGCGGCAACTTCCGCGCGGCTGTCCGCCGCGGCGGACAGGGCAAGCGCCTCACGAGCGCGCAGGGCTTCCGCTTCGCTCGCAGCCTCGCCCGCGTTTTTCGACAGTTCCTCCGCCTGCTTGAGCAGCGCAGCGAGCGTCGTTTCGACTTCGTTTTTATCGTGTTCCAGCTCTTCGATGCGCGCGCGCTGCTGCGCGATCTGCTCGTCCATCGAACCGACGCGGTCGGACTGGCTTCTCAGCTCCTCCTCCACGCGCGCGATATTTTCCTCGTTATGCGCGATGCCCGTTTGCAGCACCGCGACGGCAGATTCCTGCTCTTTGACCTGCGCGTCGAGCTCCGAGAGCTGCGCGCGCTTTTCCTCCTGCGCGATGTCGTTCTCGTGGATGCGCGCGGAAAACTGCTCGGACGCAGCGTACAGCGCCTCTAAGTCCGCGTTCGCCCTTTTGAGTTCCTCGCGCGCGAGCGACAGGTCGGTGTCGAGCTTGATGGCGTTCGTCTTGAGCGTTTCCAGATTTTCAAGCCACACGGAGATCTCCAAAAGGCGCAGCTCGTCGCGGTAGATGAGATATTGCTTCGCCGTCTCCGCCTGCGCGCGCAGGGGCTCGACCTGCAATTCAAGCTCGGCGATCTTGTCGTTGATACGCACCAGGTTTTCCTCCGTGCGCTCGAGTTTGCGCTCGGTCTCCTCCTTGCGGTAGCGGAAGCGGGAAATGCCCGCCGCCTCCTCAAAGATCTCGCGGCGGTCGCCGCTCTTTTGCGACAAGATCTCGTCGATGCGGCCCTGACCGATGATGGAATAGCCCTCGCGGCCCATGCCGGTGTCCATGAAAAGCTCATTCACGTCGCGCAGCCGTACGGACTGCTTGTTGATATAGTATTCCGATTCGCCGCTGCGGTAGTATCGGCGCGTGACGGCAACCTCGTTTTCCTCCATGCTGGGGAAAATGTGCTCGGTGTTGTCGAGCACAAGCGTCACCTGCGCAAAGCCCATCTGGTTGCGCGTTTCCGTGCCGCCGAAGATGACGTCCTCCATCTTCACGCCGCGCAGCGATTTGCTCGACTGCTCGCCCATGACCCAGCGAATGGCGTCCGAAATATTCGATTTGCCGCTTCCGTTCGGCCCGACGATGGCGGTGATGTCCTCACCGAAGTTGAGCACCGTCTTGTCCGGGAAGCTCTTGAAGCCCTGGATCTCCAATGCCTTTAAGTACACGGGCAAATTCCTCCTTGGAAAAAGCGCGTCATTTGCAATCAGGGTATAATGACACAGTTTAACTAATACTATATACCATTTTTTCGCCGTCTTTTCAAGGCCATTCGATGAACAAAGCGTAAAAAGACGCCCGAAGACGTCTTTTTTCACTCATTTTTCTTCTTTTTCTCCTCGATCAATTCGTACAATGCTTCCAGCGCGTCGGACAGGCCGCCGAGCCGCCCGACAAGCCCGCAGGCAACCGCCTCCTCCCCGTAGAGCACGCTGCCAACATCGGAGGCCAAGTCCTGCGTATCCATCATCAGCGCGAGAAAGCGCTCGCGTGTGATGTTCGAATGCTTGGTCACAAAGCGCACGATACGCTCCTGCAAGCGTTCAAAATACTGGTAGGTCTGGGGTGCGGCGATGATCGTGCCGCTTGTGCGCACGGGGTGAATGGTCATCGAGGCCGACGGCGCGATCATCGTCACCATCGGCGCGACCGCGAGCGGCACGCCGATGGAGTGCCCGCCGCCGAGAACGAGCGAGACGGTAGGCTTTTTCATTCCCGAAATGAGCTCGGCGATGGCAAGCCCCGCCTCCACGTCGCCGCCGACGGTGTTGAGCAGGAATAAAACACCGTCGATGTCCTCGCTTTCCTCGAGATACGCAAGGAGCGGCAGCACGTGCTCGTACTTGGTCGCCTTCTGCGTATTCGGCAGCAGCATGTGTCCCTCGATCTGCCCGGCGATGGTCAGGCAGTGAATGGCGGCGCGGCTATTCTTGATGACGACCGAGCCGTAGTCGATGACGGGCTGAATGGGCGGCAGCAGCGGCTCCTGATCGTTCTTTTCCCTCTCGCGTGAGGGTTTTGTTTCGTTTTTCATGGCATGTCCTCCCGAAAGTCATTTTCGTTAGGATTTGCAAAAAGCGGGCAAAGCATACGAAAAAGCGCCCGAAGGGTTTTCCTTCGGGCGCGCAGTTTCAATTGTGATACGTCAGCAGTTCTTCAACGCTCTTGCGCTTCGGCGCGGCAGGCTCCTCGTCGGGATACCCAAGGCCGATCACGCAGCCAACCTTCTGGTTTTCCGGAATGTGCAGCAGGTCAATGATCTTCTCTTCATCGAAATAGCCCGTGATGACCGTGCCGACGCCGCGCTCCCATGCGGCAAGGCAGAACGTCTGCGCCGCGATGCCCGCGTCGAACATCTCAAAGCCAGCTTCCTTCGGCGTCGCATACGAGCCGTCGCGCTCAAAGCCCAATCGCCCCGTGATGTAGGTGAGCGCCATGAGCGCAGCGCAGCTTTTGAGCGTCTTTTCGTTGAACTTAAAATCAAGCACCATCTCTTCCGCCATCTTGTCGATCGCCGCGCGGTCCTCCACGAGAATGTAGCGCGCGATCTGCGTGTTCTTCCACGACGGGGCGTAGGCCGCGTCCGCGACAATTTCCTCGATAACCTTGTGCGGAACGGTTTCCTGCTTGTATTTACGAATGCTTCTTCTGGTTCTGATCGCCTGTGATACGTCCATTTTTGGCTCTCCTTTGACGTTTATTACTTTTCCGTGCCATAGAAAAACAGCGCGACCGTTCCCGGGCCGACGTGGGCGCCAGTGACGGGCTCGTAGACGACGGACAGGCATTCGCCGGTGAAGCCCTTGTCGCGCAGCAGCGCAAGGAGCGCCTCCGCACCCTCGGCGTTATCCGCGTGGGCGATGCCGATGCTCTCGCTCTTATCGAGCGCGCGGGTATCAAAATAATTTGCAAGCTCCGCGTAGGCGCGCTTCAGACCGCGCACTTTGCCGCAGGAGACGATGTGCCCCGTCTCGTCGCCGCGCAGGATTGGCTTGATGCTCAGTACTGTGCCGATCAGCGCCGTCGCGCTCGAAATGCGGCCGCCGCGCTTTAAGTACGCAAGGTCGTCGACCGTGAAAAACTGGCACATGTGCGGTCTTCTCGCGAGCAAATGCGCCTTGATCTCGTCTAAGCTCTTCCCCTCTTCGATCATGCACGCGGCTTCGAGCACCTGTACCCCCTCGCCAAGGGAGGCAGCGTAGGTGTCGATCGTGACGATCTTCCGCGCGGGGTATTTTTCCGTCAGCTCGCCCGCGGCGATGACCGCGGCCTGTGCCGTGCCGCTGATGCCGCCGGACATGCCGACGTAGAGCACATCGTCGCCCTGAGAGAGCGCACGTTCAAAGTAGTTCGCCATCAGGTCGGGATTGACCATTGAGGTCTTGACGACCGCGCCGCGGCGCATCGCGCCGTAGAACGCCGCGCCGTCGAAATCCACATCATCGGGATAGTCCGTCTCCTTTCCATCCACCGTGTAGGAAAACGGCACGACGGTGATGTGGTGTTGCTTCGTCAGCGCGACCGGCAGGTTCGCGGACGTATCGGTGAATAACTGGAGCATGACTCTCTTCCCTTCCTGATCCTTTGGCATTCTGACAGCTTATCACGCCGCGCTCGCTTATGCAAGCAAAAGCGCAGGAAACTTTACACTTTGTTCACCATTGCATGATTCTGGACAGAAAACGCCCTCCCATTTGTGGGAGAGCGTTTTCGAAATCGCAGAATGTTTTCTTATGCCTGTTCGAAGATGGCCTTCATGCACTTGTAGGTCATGTAGCAGTCGAGCTTGGCGACCGTTTCATACGGTGCGTGCATCGAGAGCACGGGCACACCCGCGTCGAGCGTGTCGATGTTGCGCTGGGCCATGAACTTGGCGACCGTACCGCCGCCGCCTGCGTCGGTCTTGCCCATCTCGGCCATCTGCCAGAAGACACCGTTGTCGTTCATCAGCTTTCGTACCTTGCCAACGACCTCAGCGCTTGCGTCGCTCGCGCCGCCCTTGCCGCCGGAGCCGGTATACTTGCACAGCGCCACGCCGTAATTAACGAAGGCGGAGTTGCGCTTGTCATAAACGTCGGCAAAATTCGGGTCGTAGGCCGCCGTAACATCTGCGCTCAGGCAGAAGGAGTTGGCAAAGCAGTCGGTGAGCGCCACGCCCTGCGTGCGGCACATATCACCCATGAACCACTCAAACGCCTGAGAGAGCATACCGGAAACACCCTCCGAGCCAATCTCTTCCTTATCGGCGAAGATGCAAACGGCAGTCTTCTTGGGGGAAACGGCATCGAAAATGCCCGCAAGCTCTGCATAGGCGCAGACGCGGTCGTCATGGCCGTAGGAAGCGATGAAGCTGCGGTCGAAGCCGATGTCGCGCGCCTTGCCGGCGGGCACGACCTCGATCTCAGCGGAGATGAGATCCTCCTCCGTCATGCCGTACTTCTCGTTGAGGTACTGCATAACGCCCAGCTTGAAGCGGTCGGAGCAGTCCTCATCTGCGATGGGACGGCCGCCGAGCAGCACGTTCAGGCTCTCGCTCGGAATCGCCTCGTTGAGGGGCTTTTTGCCCTGCTCGCGGCCAAGGTGCGGTAAAAGGTCGTTGATGATGAACT
>OLOA01004514.1_pt1 | contig 10414 bp, 10 predicted proteins | sample 1672201 | NCBI WGS metagenome assembly OLOA01 (sample SAMEA3136658, study PRJEB25190) | human gut metagenome
AACAAAGAAGCAAAGTTCAACAATCGCACAAGACCGGAAGGTTGGCTTACGCCTACCGCAAATCAGTTGCTGCAGACTCACATCAATTTGGTGAAGAAAATTCAAAAGTTTCTTCCCATCAGTGATGTTGTGTTAGAGACCAACAAATTTGCATTCATGCAGCTTGATAACCCTAATATTCAGAAGTGGCAGTATCAGCAAGGTCCTCTCTACAAAAAAGAAAGCCTTGAAAGTGCCGTATCTGAAATGCAGGAACATCACTGTCTGTTTTGCAAAAAGCAGATTGACCATTTCCACCATGTAGTACCGCAACATAAAAACGGCAGCAACACCATTGGCAATATTGTAGGGTTGTGCGCAAGACATCATGACCTTGTACATAAAGAAACAGCATGGCAAGAGAAGCTCGCCAAAAAGAAAACGGGACTCAATAAAAAGTACGGTGCATTGGGTGTATTGAATCAAATCATTCCTGCACTGACAAAAGAGTTGGGTGTACTTTTTCCAAAGCACTTTTTCGTTACGACAGGGAAGAGTACCTACGACTATCGTGCAGCACACGGTGTGTGTAAAGACCACTGGCTCGATGCCTGTTGTATTGCCTGCTCGGTTTTGCCTAACGATGTTTGTGATAGTAGCATCAACAACCGTGTGCCATATGAGCTTAAACAGTTCCGTCGCCACGATAGAAGAGTGCTACACAAAGAAAACATGAACCGTGTGTACACACTCAATAGTAAAAAAGCTGCCACAAACAGGCATAAAGCAACGGAACAAGAATCTGCCAGCCTAGAAGAATTCCGCAAAGAACATCCGGATGATGTTTGTAAGCTCAAAGTGAAGGAACATCATCCAACATACAGAAACATGAACCGTAACTATCCGGGAAGTGTGTTCTTTGTTGACAAGCAAGTTCATGTAATGCAAGGAATAGCACGTTCCAAAGATGGGAAAGCAACAACATACAAAGACACTAACGCAAACTTAATAACAGCGGAAGGATGCAAATTTGTTGCAAAAAATTCTGGCATATTGTTTGTGTAATGCAAATTTAGAAAGGCATTTAGTGATGGAACCACGAAAAAACTTCAATAGCCGCGTGAACAAACTTACAAGAGGCGTTCTTAAAGAATTTATCGCCAGCTCAGAGCAAAGCTATATTGCCGGTGCTTTCCCTGTAAAATTCGACGAATATACAGCATATGCTGAGTTCTTGCGCAAACCGATGCTGCAGAAAAAGCACAAGGTCGAGCTCCTCTACAACATAATGACGGCGGTAGAGCCAGAACAGAACGAAGCAAACTTGAGCCACTACCGTGAAGAACTGTCTCTCATCGGCTTCATCGTGGATAACAAGTATATCTATCCACACAACGGGGATACTGAAGAAACAAAGTTCCTAAAATTCTGCGGATTCCCGGCAAAAGACTTTCCCAGAGATTTTGATAAGAACATCAGAGAGAGTCTGAATAAGTACATCCGAGAAAAATACCCGGTTACAGAAATTGAGACCTTGAGGTTCTTGGCAAGTCATTCGGAAAAAGAGAAGAAAGAACTGACTCTTCTTGCTGCGAACTATTATACAAACGGTTTTCGCATGGATTTGATTGACTCCTACATTGCCTGTTCTGGTCTTAACAATGACGAAACCTCCGGCTATTGGCTCGCCGACCCCGACAACTGGATTGAACCAGTCCTGCAGATGCGCCGATACTCAAATGGTCACGACAACACCAAAGTAGCCAAAGACCCTCGTGAAGCAGTTTTGGAAAACGAGGCGGTAAAGCGCCTTTGCCGCGATAAAATCGAGAAAATTCCGAAATATGTGCGGCTCAAAAAGTTGATTGAGCTGGCAGTAAATACTGCCGGGACCAAACTCGTTGTCAAGTACAAAACTGCAGAAGGGGAGGCAACAACCATTGCTTCCTATAGATTTAGGGACCTACAAGATTATCAGTTAATTCAACAAGACGGTTTCTACCTTCGCAATGATTATTTGTGCTTAGACCCGTCCAACGGCATGTTCATTACAATAGATGATGCTTTGGCATTCATCCCATTGGACAACATCATTGGTATGAAGTTGCCGAACGAAATTGTGTACCCCTAACAAAAAAGTGCTTGCACTGTTGTGCGAGTTGCATATACTTAAACTTCGGACCGGTACAAGGCCGCAGTACCTGCCCGCTGGCGGGCTGCCTGATTCGTCGGGCGGCTCGCCTTTTTCTTTGCGGCAAATGCCATGAGGGTTGCACTGAAACCCAAACACAAAGGAGAACACAAAATGAAAAACAAGAAAATGCTGATGGCGGTGGCAGTTGCAGCCGCCGCAATGGTGATGCTTGCCGGTTGCGGCAAGAAGGATGAGACTCCTTCTTCCACGGCAACCTCAACCGTCGCGTCCGAGAGCACTGAAATCGAAGAGGCTACGTCGGAGGATGCAACAGTCGAAACTGCTGAGGCAGCTTCCGTCACCGAGTAAACGCCTGAGCTGTACATCTAATGGATTGTTGCTCAAACTTCACTCGACAAAGGTAAATATTTGCTGAAAATACCGCTCCTTCGCGTATTCGTGATTGACTAATTGCAAATTGTGTGGTATAATAGGGGTATCCTAAAAAGGATATCATCAACACCGCAAGGAAACCCATCTGCGCGGTACAACCATTATCACATCATGGAGTGAGAGAAAAATGAGTAACTCTAACAAAAAGGCTTTTTCGAAAGCACCCACTGCCCTGACTGCGCTCAGTCTTATCGTTTCGCTCGGCATGCTGGCTGTGCTGCTTCTGTTCCAGAACGGCATCCTGTTCAGTCTCGGTTTTACGGATGTCACTTCTGACATCATCGTCATGGCAATCACGGTTGCACTCGCGGTATGTGCAGTTCTGTCTTTGATTGCGATGGTCAAGTGCGCAACTGCCAACAGCCACAACAAAGAGCTGGTCGGAAGCGTAGCTGCCAAGACGGTATATCGCAAGGACGACAGTGAGCAGCATAACCGCCACGGCGATGAAAAAACAAGTGTAGCTGAAAAGGCACAGGATGAAGAAGTTCACGAACCTGCCGAAAAGCCGAAGGCTGCAGAGGAAATGCCTGCACCGCAGGAAGTAAAAGAGCCTGCCATGGACGACACCACAGAGCATGAGCCCATCAGTCCGATTGTTACCGCCATGGTCAATGACAGTGTTTCCAATGAAACGCTCGATGACATTGCCAACGTGATGAACGGCGTTGTCAAAGAACCGGAAACCGAGCAGGACGAAGAGCCTGAGCAGGAAGACATTTCTGAGCAGTGCGACAAGCCTGTTGAGGAAGAGCAGCAGCCCGAAGCAGCTTCCACAGAAGAAGTGCAGGAAGAGCCTGCCGCGTCCGAAGAAAGCAATGGTCCTGTTAGTGAGGAGCTTCCTGCTGCAGAGCCCGAATCCGAGGAAGAGCATACCGAGGCTGTTGTGGACGAAGAACCCGTAGAACTGACGAAGTTCGAGCAGGCAATGATTTCTCTGATGAAGCGCGGCAACATTCCGGAAAATGTGTACGCCATCGAAGAGTACAAGGAAGGCGCTGTTTGCCTTATCCGTGACGACGCACACTACTTTGTGTATGATTGCAAGGACAATCAGGCACAGGATGTTGAGATGTTCGAAGCCGACAAGGAAAAGGAAATCGCAACGACTTTCGCGACTCGTATCCACGAGAAACTGAGCAAGGGGGCATAAGGAATTATGCAGCGTAAGGCATTGGCGGCGAGTCTCGCTGCCGTAATGCTTTGCGGCATACTCGCAGGTTGTGCGGGTAAAGCCGACAAAGACAACAAAACCAACAGCACGGCAAACTCCGCAGTTTCTGCGGAGGCTTCTACCGGGGAGACGGCACAGGAAGGCGATGCGGCTTCCGCATCATCTGACAACACGGCGCAGAACGACGGAAAGCAGGGGACTGCTTCCGCAACGGCAACGCCCGTACCTACTGCTACGCCGGAGCCCGACATCTTCAGTGAGCTTTGTGAAAAGCACGACATCGATATTGAAGAAGGCAAGGAGACCACCGAGTTGACCCATGAGCTGACCTCAAGCGGCGTTACATGGGACGAGGTTCTTGATGTTGGCAACATTCCTGTCACCGATGAGATGAAACAGGAATACGAGGAAATTCAGAACCCCGTATTGCAGATAGAGAAAGCCATCGTAACCGTCTACAATTACCGGAACCAGAAAAAAGAACTGTCGCAGGTGATTGAAACACTGGATTCGTTGCTCTATGTGATGAACAACAATCCGATGATTAGCATGAACGACAGCTATTCGCCTCAGGTCTCTGAATTCCGTAGCAAATACACTCAATACAACGGGATGCTGCAGGAAGAAAATCCTCTGATTACTGCCGACGATGTAAACACTTTGAAGCAGATTGTCGTTGATGCCTACGACTTCCTCAATGGTAATGGCATCGACGTTTCCACAGTGGATGCAAACGCCGCTCAACTGTACAGAACAGAACTCGCCGGTGAGACGACCGTGGACAATTCCACAAACGCAGCACCAGCACCTACCGAATAATCAGCAAAAGCGAAGAGCTTCCTCAATTTGAGGAGGCTCTTTTCTTTTAGTCGCTACACTACAGAAAAGCAGCGGGAACCGTTCTGAACGCAAGGCATGTAACTAGCGCACAAGGCTCACAGGAACGGCTGCGGCAAAGCTCCTGTCGCTCTGGAAGAACAGCTAAAGTGACCGTGAATTTGTCTGTCTGAAAAAGGTCTATTTGTAACATCTTGCGAACCGAATACAATGAAAGTATCGGCATTTTGCATCGTCTGTGCGGCTTTTGGACGATATACAAACAGAGGAGGGTACTTTCATGCAAATCAGAACAAAGAACGTTCTTACCATACAGTTCAGCGCAGACGCAGAAGTAAACAGTTTCTTGAATACGATACGGGATGGAGAGAATCCATTCTCATTCAAGAAAATTCTGCAGTTATCCGACGACCCAAAGGTCAACGAATCGCGGTCAGACCTTCTGGCTTACGCGACCATCAAGCACTTTGGTACAGACCCGCGCAACTACAAGCCGGATGGACTTGCGGAGATGATGAAGAACTACTTCCACCCGTATTGGTTCGCCAACGAACACCTCAAGCAAGAGGAGGTAGAGCAGGGCTTTCAAACCCTTTCAGACCGAAAAGGAATGTTATCGGTAGCAGAGCCAAACAAAAACGAAATGGTCGATGCCGGATTCCGCAATGGAAACGGTAAAATCATTTGCAGCCAACAAAAACTGGATGAGGAAGCAGAGAAAGAACTGAACAAATACCTCGAATATCTCGGAAGGTACAAGCGTGAGTATTTCTTAGACGACTTCCATTTCTACGGATGGCAAGTCATGTCGGATAGCGTTGAAGAACCGGAAGCGGTAAAGGTCGATGTAGATGGCGAACATCATGTACATATCGAGTTCAATACGAAGGACCATACACCGTCTCCTATCATGGCGGCTCTGAGTTTTCTGTTCTCAAAAGAGATGCTGTATGTAAAATATGCGAGCAACGACATTGCGGCGTACGAAGACCCCTTGATGCTCCGCAAATGCGGCTTCTACCGCTGCAAGGCAGGGCATTTCACGGAAGGCTTCGGCTTGCGTGGCTACGAAGCGGCAGAGGAGGCTTGCAGGATGTGGGGATATACTTTGTCAGACTATGTGTCGGAAGGCGTGGTGAACGGGAAATACCGGGTTTTCTGGCACAAACATAAGGCATAACGCAAAATCAAGAGAAATAACAGATACAAAGGAGAAATAACAATGTTTGTTGCACGAGACACCGAAGGAACGCTCATTTGGGCAGACGAAGCAAATAAGCAGACAGATTATTTCTGTCCGGTATGCAGCGGGAAGCTGATTCTGCGGGCAGGGGAAGTCAACGCACACCATTTCGCACATGAAGCAGGCGCTTGCCCAGACCACTGGCATTACGATATGAGCGACTGGCACAAGACTATGCAGGAACAATTTCCCATTGAGTGCCGAGAAGTCGTGATGAAGCACAATGGTGAAATACATCGTGCAGATATCTTCAAAGACGGCGTCGTAGTGGAATTTCAGCACAGTCCTATTACGCCGCAAGAATTCAGAGAGCGGAATACATTCTATAACACCCTCGGTTACAAAGTGGCGTGGGTGTTCGATGTCTCAGACAAAGGCATTGTACCTACTATTGGCAAAGACGGATTGCCGGACTACTTCCATCTCTATTGGGAGCGCCCGCTGTCAGTCCTGCGCTTCGGACCGGTGCCGCAGCAGGACAGTGTCAATGCTTGGGTCAGTATCTGCTTTTATTTCGGTACAATTGAAACTGGTGAAGACAAGCCTGAATACGCGATTCGCCGCGTCAACTGGTCACATGTTGACCGCATGAGTTGGAAACCGACATACAAATACTTTGACGTAGATGATGACCACGAAATTCACATGAGCGGCAAAATGGATATGCTTGATTTTTTCCGTACCACTATCGAGATGATGCGGAAACGGCTCGCAAAGGAGCCGCAACAGCAGTTCCTGCGTGTAGTAGATAGGCATAGAGGATTCCTTGCACCTTGCCCAAAGGGAAAAGCAAACGGAGGTATGAGAACATACGGATGCAGAGACTGCGAAAGCTTCATCTGCAGTATGACCTGCGTTTCCGGCGGGTCGAGCGGTGTATACTGTGCCTATCCGGCGCAGGCAAATACATATGGTGACTGGGACACGAATTATAGGGTGTGATGTATATGAAACAAAAACTGCGTTTCGAGAATTTCTTGAAAGACTATGTGCGGGACCTCTCATTTGGAACGACGAATATCAAGAAACTTGTTGCGGAATGCGAAGATTTCCCGAAGTTGCGTGAGCCGCTGCTCCTGTATGCGAAGTTCAATGGAAAACTGAAGCTACTGTATTCCGTTCTGGAGAAAACGCCCAATGGGGAGCTTCAGCACCTGTGTGACACTTATGGCAGCACGCTATCGAGCAGTTGGAGCAACAGGATGAGAACCTTCCGGAGCGGCTGCGGCGCGTCTGGACCAGTTATGTAGCTGTACGGGATAGTGCGGAAGCAGATAACTATATGAAGGGACTGATGCGCAAGAAAGTTCTCTCCCTTTTAGCGGAGAAGCACGTCACCGTATACCGCGTATGCAAAGATACCGGTATCAATCGTGGCAGGTTATATCGTTGGCTCAACAAAGAAAATATGAGTGCCATTAGTTGCCGGGGTGTTGATAAGGTTCTTCGGTATCTGGATAAGTTGCCGGAAAACGCTTAAACTGCCACATAGCAAAAGTGTTCTTTTCATTTACAAAATACCACAAATAAAGTGATAAAAAAATCCGAATGTCGAAATGGTCAAGAAAATCTGCGAGGCGCTTGGTATTACCCTTGGCAAGCTGATGTCGTACAAAGAGGACATCGAGATTGCCGAAACTGTATTTCACAACAACAAACTGACTAAAGCCGAGAAAAATGCGATTCTGGCGCAGGTACGACTGAATGTGCAGATGTATCACGATGCTTGCATGTGTGCCAATGCGGAAGTGGATGAAAACAGGCTGCCGAAGGAAAAAATTCCGATGGGAACTGACCTCGAAGAAATCGCAGCATATATACGAGAAGCATTGCACCTACCTGCAAGTGGACCGGTGGGTAATCTTGTTCAGACTCTTGAGAGAAGTGGCGTGTTTGTCACCATCATCAAACGAAATGCAATTGCGAAGAGCTTTTCAAGCCTCGCCGCGATGACGACCAATGGGGTCCCGATTGTTGCAATCAGTAGCGACTTGGGCCGTTATGGTCAGCGTGAAGAGCTGACACATGTTCTTATGTATCTGCTGTTCTCGGACACAAATGAGCGAATTCTCAACAATGCTGTGGAGTATTTCTTACTGCCAAGCGAAGACATTATTCGGGAGCTGGGACGGAAGCGCAAGAGTCTGTGTGCCAAGGAAATCCGAATAATTGCTGAGAAATACGGGGTATTCGAGAAGTGTGTGGTTCGCCGCGCGAAGGAAGAAGGCATCATCAACCGCAAGTGGCAGAATAATATCCAAAACGTCATAGTGGACGAACGAAAAGCAAAATTGCCGACTCGCTTGCTGCAGATAGTGTTGAGAGCTTATACAGAAGGTGAAACCAGTATCTCAAGAGCAGCAGAACTGCTGCAGACGGACAGCAGTACGGCAGCTACAACACTCAAGGAATAAAAAGAAGGGAGGTGCGTAATAGCATCTCCCTTTCACTTTGCGTCTCCACCATTACACCTTATAAAATTGCTTGATTTTCTCCACGGTATCTGATATAATCATATAAGGTGGTGAGAATATGATAAAAACAACCGCAATTATGCTCCAAGAGCTAAATAATTACAAGAACCCGCGAGACAAGTTGGCTCATATGGTCAAGAAGAAGGAGTGCATCCCTGTTATACAGGGACTATACGAAACGAATCCTACGACTCCCGGATACCGGTTGGCAAACACTATTTGCTCTCCATCGTATTTGTCTTTTGAATTTGCGTTGTCATATCATGGATTGATTCCGGAAGCAGTATATAACTTCACATCAGCCACTTTTGAAAAGAAAAAGAAGAAGGAATTCAAGACACCATTTGGAACATTCACATATCGCGATGTTCCTTCTGCAGCATATCCGTATGGAATCGAATGTGTAAGTGAGAATGGGTATACTTTCCAGATAGCAAGTCCGGAAAAAGCATTGTGTGACGAACTCTATATTCAATCCCCTGTAACAAGCCAAAGAGAACTAAAAGAACTCCTTTTCGATGGTTTGCGAATCGACTGGGAGTTGTTCTGCAAGTTGAACATGGATGATATTCTATTCCTTAATAGCAAGTATCATTGCACGAATATCCAAAAGCTGACTAAAACGATGGAGAAAATTGCATGACAACGGTAATCGAACAGATGCTGAAAAAGTACGACAGCAAAAATATGTATGACCAAAAGAATGCGATGAAGGAAGTTATGCAGGAAATTGTTCTGTATGGGCTGTCCCGCGCCGGTTTCTTTAAGGAAGCTGCATTCTATGGTGGGACTGCTCTACGTATTTTCTATGGTCTGGACAGGTTTTCGGAAGATTTGGATTTCTCCTTGATGACGAAAAATCCAGATTTTGATTTGAAAGCGTTCTTTCCCGAACTGGAAAAGACAGTTCGCTCTTTTGGTCTGAACGTTGATATCACCGAGAAGGAAAAGACAAAAGAATCTGCTATTCGCTCTGCGTTTCTGAAGGGAAATACCAAAGAGCATTATCTGCTGTTTTACTCTGATGAGGCAGCAGCAAACAGCATCACAAAAAACGAGACTATCAAAATCAAGTTTGAAATCGACACAATGCCGCCGGATTACGCAACATTTGAGCGTGAATTCCCTCTAACGCCATTTCCCTATGAAGTCAACCTGTATGATATGCCGTCTCTTTTTGCCGGAAAGATTCATGCGGTTTTATGTCGTGCGTGGCATAATCGTGTAAAAGGGCGCGATTTGTATGATTATGTGTTCTATCTCTCAAAAGGGGCGAGCGTAAACCTGAAGCATCTGCAATGGCGACTGATTCAAAGTGAAGTATTAACGGAGACGGATGCTTTTGACATTAAAATTCTTCGTTCGATGCTATGCGACAAATTCGACACTATTGATTATGAGCAGGCGAAACAAGATGTTAAGCCGTTTGTAAGGGACACATCCCAATTGGACATCTGGAGCGCTGAGTTCTTCAAACAAATCACGAATCAGCTTCATTAAGGAATTAAAAGCAAAGACCGCTTCCACTCACGGGTGGAGACGGTCTTTCTTAATGCCTTATTACAAAAAATGAAAAGTGAAAACATCGGATTTTCACCACTGTATCTGATTTAATCATATACGCTGGAGAAAATATTGCAAATGAGTTCTGCTAAAAGCAGTTTATACAGATTCCAACAGATGCTGCGCTTTCCCTCGAATAGTCTCTTCGAGTATCTTGAGGCGCTCATCAGTGAGATTATACCTGCTGTGCTTTTTGAACTTGAAAGACAGTAGATGCCGCAGCTCCTGTTTCTGTTTCGACCCCATGACATGACAAGCGACTTCATCGAAGTTTGCATACAGTGCAGGGGACAGAGTTTTCTCTTGTTCGGAGAGATTGTTCAAGTCATCATCCATGACATAGGAGCCTTGCCTTTTCGGCAGGGCTCTTGTTTTTAGAAAAGGTAGAAACTAATAATTAAAGCCAAAAAAGAGACACCTCCATAAGAGGAGATGTCTCTTTTTTGGCTACGGTTTACACAAGATGTCTTAACTTGTTTTTATAAAATCAAGTACATCCAAAGTCGCAAGTTTGATTATCCCCATTAGAATTGTCTTGCGTCCAGTCAATGCCAGAG
>OLOA01004515.1_pt1 | contig 10413 bp, 11 predicted proteins | sample 1672201 | NCBI WGS metagenome assembly OLOA01 (sample SAMEA3136658, study PRJEB25190) | human gut metagenome
AAAGCATACTGGATTCCCAGATCCTGCTGTATGATCATGTAATTGCATCCGTTGACACTTCCATCCGGAGCATCGACCGTCCATTTTACAGGCTCTCCTGCTTTAACCGTGATGTCCGGATAACTTCTACCCGGCTGTAAGGTACTGGTGACGTACTGCATTTCGTCTGTATTTGCGGATGCGTCTTCTGATGCTGTAGTTGTATCTGCTGCAGTTGTCGTCTCAGTTGTCTGATCTGGGTTCACAGTTGCTTCACTTGTTGTGGTATCTGCATCTGTATTCGTATTTTCTGCTATAAGTATACCTGTAACTTTACCGTTCAGACCTGATAAGTTACCGCCCTGCACCATCATAGATAGTCCCATAACTACCACCAGAATCGCACCGACTTTCAGAACCTGCCTTGTGAACCGTTTTCCAAGTATGGATACTGCTGAACCGAATCCAAGCATCAGCGGGACAGTTCCCAGGCTGAAACAGAACATAGACAAAGCTCCTGCCATCGGATTTCCGGATGCCAGCGCAACGACCTGCATGGACTGCAGCGGGCCGCATGGCATGAAACCATTGCAAATCCCAATGAAAAATGGAGTTCTAGGCTTTCTGCCTGGTTTTTGTTTTGTGTTTTTATTGAAATTCGGGATGTGTATCGTCAGCTTTCTAAGCCCTGGAAAAATCCCGAGCATATTTATGCCCATCACTACCATGATAATTCCTGCAAATAATTTGAGCATTCCCTGAAAAAATGTGGATGTCTGTAAGCTGCTTCCAATCCCGGCCAATGCCCCGATTTCTCCCAGCACACCACCGATTACTGTATACGCGATCACACGCCCGGTGTTATATTCCAGGGTATTTCGGAACATGGCTCTTGAAATTTCTGTCGACGTATCTTTCCGTAATGTCTGAGACAAGTTGATTCCGCCGCACATGGCAATGCAATGGATGGAAGTGATTAGTCCGATCACAAACAGCATCCCATATCCCATCTCACTGTCCGCAAGAGAGAGAAAAAGAGAGTATAAAAGATAATATTATTTGTATTGGAAATAGATATTCTATCATTATAAAACTTGGAAATATTGATTATAATATGTTATCTGTTTCTGAACAGGACTCTATTGAAAATATTTTAATACAAACTGCTCTTTCAATTGATTATCCAGTCCAATTTTTTAGTACAACTGAATACATAGATACAACAAAAGTTATTTCACTTATGAAAAAGAATAAAAATACAAATGAAAAAATCGAAGAATACAAAAACTATTTAATAGACTACTTGCATAACTTAATGGAAAACAGGACTATTTCTGTTGTTAGGAGTTATGCAATTATTAGTTATGATGGAAATTTAAAGGATGCAATGCAAGAATTAAACAGAAAAACACTATCTTTTACAAGTAGTTTATTAAGAGCAAAGATAGTATGTGAAGTTTTAACTGAAGATGAAATTTACGATTTAATTTATAAAGAATTAAATAAAAATTCAACCATAAATATTAGCAATTTACAAGGAGGTGGAAAAGAATTATATGTTGGGAAAAAACAAAAAGTCAAAAGAAATAAACATATTTGAAAATGTACCTAAGCTTTCCGATTTACTGATTCCTGATGAATTACAAGAAAAGGTAGATTATTTGAAACTTGGATATAACAAATTTACTAGAATATTTGTTATGACAATTTATCCAGAACAAACATGGATCAGTTGGCTGGATGATTTATTTGCTATTGGAAATATAAATATTTCTGTAAAAATAGAGCCATCTATCAATGGAAATGTTATAAATCAATTAACCAAAAAATTAGTACAAGCACAAAGTGAGTATGCAACTTATTCAAGGCAAGGTAATATATTGCATTTGCCAGAATTAGAAAAACAAATTGGGGATTTAGAAGATCTGCGAATGCTAATACAAACTAATCAAGATAAACTATTTTATGCGACAATTTTTATATCTCTAAATGCTGAAAGTCTAAAAGATTTAAACGAGAAAACAAAAATATTAGAAAGTGAATTAAACAAAAAAACTGCAATGATAAGAACTCTAACTTTTAGACAGTTAGAAGGATATAAAACAATACTTCCTACCAATGAATACCCTATTCCAAACTATGAGCGAAATATGGTAGCTGGTCGGTATTGCAACTTTGATACCTATTTCTACACCTAATTTATCACATGATAAGGGTATTTTTATTGGTAGAAATATATATACAAATGCACCTGTTTACATTGATACATTTTGTGGGCCTCCTACACTCCCTAATCCTCATGTATTTATTTGTGGTACTTCTGGTCGGTGGCAAAAGTGTAGCCTTAAAAACACTAACAGCCAGAAATATTGCTACTACTGGATGCGGAGCATTTTTTATTGATGTTGAAGGTGAATATAGCAATTTAACTAAAATGCTTGGTGGAAAAGTAATAAAAATTGAGCAAGGAAAACCAGCAGGAATAAATCCTTTTGAACTAGAGGCAGACTTTAAGGGCAAAGAGAAGTTTTTAAATATACTTGATAAAGTGGCAGAAATTAGAGCCTTAATTGCAACAATATGCAGAAATTATGGTCGAACACTTACAGGAACAGAAAATACTGAAATAGAGATAATAGTAAATCAATTATATAGTGAAAGAGGCATTACAAGTGATGTAAATTCGCTTTATGAGAAAAAAGGTGGAAAACTTGATAATGGTAAATATGTAGTAGGAAAAATAGAAAAGAAAATGCCTACACTTACAAATTTTCACGATAAATTAGTACAGCGTGGCAAATGCAAGGAATTAGCTGACATTTTAATACCTTTCCTAAAAGGTAATTCTTTGGGAATCTTCGATTGTGAAAGTAAAATTACATCTTCTGAAGATATTATTTGTTTTGATATGAGTGAGATTAAAGATGAATTTACAAAATTGTATTCTTCTTTTGTTATCTTAACTTGGGTGTGGCAAAAATATGTACTAAAAAATAGAGAAAAGAAAAAAATCATAGTTTGTGATGAAGCCTGGTTATTTTTAAAATATCAAGAATCCGCAGACTTCCTTGTCAATGTTGCTCGCCGCCGGTCGCAAGTATAATGTTCCATTATTCATTCGGTAGCCAATTTATTGATGAATTTTTAAGTTCTGAAGAACGGAAAAACCATTATAAATATATGTTCAACAAGATATTTATTTAAGCAAAGTCCTGGATCAGTCGATGAAGTTGTAGATTTTTTCAATTTATCTGAAGGCACGAAAAATTTTCTGACTGCTGCTACTCCTGGGCAATGCGTAATAAGTCTTAACAATACAGTTACAGCAATAAAATTTGTTATAACAAAATACGAAGAAACCTTTGTATTTACTTAAAACTGGAGGTGAGAAAAATTGAATAAATTATTTAAGAGTTTTGTAATAGTAGTTACAATGCTTTTTTTATTATCTCCTATATGTTTTGGGGCAACTCCTGAACTAAAAAAACAAATAAAAAAAGAAGATGGATCTTTATTTGAAAAAATCATTGCGGAATGCATTGGTGGAATTGCTGAAACAGTCCTAGATTTTACAACACGGAGAAAAAGCAAATGTAGGATTTAAAGATTATGACGAACTTATTTTTAATAACAAACAGGCAAATGATAGTTTATCACCTTTTACCAATGAATTATGGTCTAAGACTATGAAATGGTATCAAATTTTTAGTATTATTTCTGGAACATTGATATTAATTGCAGTATTTATATTGGCTTTTAAGATGATAAATGCAGGTATGAATACAACTAGGAAAAATGAAGTAAAAGAAAATTTGATGCGATTATGTTTTGGTGGTGTCGCAATAGCCCTTGCTCCCCTATTTATCAGATTTTTATTATATATGAATAATAGCCTGGTATATTTATTAGTTACAGCTGCAAATACTGGAACACTTGATGCGACATTAGGAAATTCTATGTTAACGAGTATAAAAACTGGAAATGCAATCTCAACAGCTCTTGTAATTGCAATGTTTATATATTTATTTGTAAAACTAAATATTAAATTTATAGTTAGACAATTTACAATAATAATATTTACTATTTTTACACCTATTGCTTGTGGTTTATGGATTATAAATAAAAATGTAACTGCTGCTAGTATTTGGGCTGGTCAAATTATTATGAATATTTTTATGCAATTTATATATTGTTTTTTATTTTTAATATATCTTGCATTTTTGCCATCTGGTGGTGGCTGGGCTATCTCTTTAATTTGGGCTATGATGATCCTTCCACTTGCTGATACATTACAAAATTGTTTACAAAATCTAACTTCAAGAATTGCTGGCATTGATAATGAGCAAATGACAAACAGAGTTATTAGAACAGGTTCTATGCTTGGCTTTGGATTAGGTGCTATTAAAGAACAATTTAAAACTCCTGATATTCCAAGTAAATCATCTAACAATGGAACTGATAATAATTCTAATAATGGACTAAAAGGCATTATATCAAGAGCAAAATCATTTATAAATCCAGTAACAAACTTATCTGATGAGAAAGATTACAATGGAAATATAAATCCTATAAGGGATGTAATAACACCTACAAAGGAAAATAAACAGGAAAATGTAACAATGCCTAAATCAAAAATAGATAACAAAGATAATATAAGCAATGGAAAAATAACTCCAAAATCAGTAGTTAAGAATGTTGCAAGTGCTGGATTTAAAGGAACAAAAGCTTATTTAAGTGCAGGAGCAAAAATGGCTGAAGGAGATTTTAGTTCATACAAATATAAAAAACAACCATCTTCAAAAAATAACAAGTCTATGCAAAATACTGAATATTTAAACAATATAAATAGTTTGCAGAAAGGGGCTGAAAATGAATTTAAAGGAAAAAACGAAGAATGAAATCAAAAAGAAATTCAAGAAAATCGTTTTTAAAATAATTAAACCATTTATCCCATTTATAATTGTAATTTTTTTAATTATTTTAGCAGTATGTACCGTAGTAGACTCTATGTTTACAACTGAAGATGATATGCAAATGGCTGAAAAACTTTCAAGCGAAGATTACGAAGCACAATATGCAGAATGGCTAAAAGATAAAGAAACAACACCGAGTACAATAATAAATGATGGAAAAGGTCTTATTCCTACTGGTATGTTTACTTGGCCAATACCTGGCTATACATTAATTACATCACATTTTGGAATGAGAACACATCCTATAACTGGAGTTTACAAATTGCATAGTGGCACAGATGTCGGAGCGCCCATCGGAGCAAATTTTGTGGCTATGGCTGATGGTATTGTTACAACAGCAAAATATAGTAATGCGTATGGAAATATGGTAATGATAGACCATCGGAAACAATATTGTAACTTTATATGCACATGGCTCTGAAATATTAGTACAAACAGGTCAACAAGTAAAACAAGGAGATCCTGTTTTAAAAGTTGGGTCAACAGGATATTCAACAGGTGCTCATGCTCATTTTGAGGTTAGAATAAATAGAAGTTTTGTAGATCCTGAAACTTATTTTAAATAGGAGGTTTTAAAAATGGTTTTAATTTTCACAGATAATGAAATATTAAACAAAGATTTGAACAAAAATATTGAAAATAGTAGAGTTGTATATTATCCAGATTATATACTAGAAGAAAAAGAAGCAAATATTCTAATTGCTACATTACAACCAAATAAATATAATTTTAAAGACTTTATGTTTAAAGTTAGAGAAAAAAATATAAGAGTAATTTTAATTCTTGAAAATGCACAAGTACCAGAATTAAAAGATGCTCTTTTTTTAGGAATATATGACTTTATTTTTGATCCTTTTGAAATTGAAGATATAAAAAAAGAAATCAGCATTGCTACACCATTTTCTGAAATTTCAAAGTATATAGAAAAATACTTGAATTAAAGTATTTTAACTATTCTAATTGAAAGGCGGTGATATAACTACATTTCAAAATTTTAATGGAAGGAGGATTTTTAGTTTTGCACAAAAAAGTAATTATAATATCAATTACAGTCGTTCTTATAATTATTGCAACAATATCTACATTTTTTATAGTTAAATATTTTATGAATAAAAATAAAATAAACTATGTGTATGAAGAATATTCAAATGATAATACACAAAACAGACTAGATACTGAAAATAACAATATTGAATCAGATTCGACTGATAATTTAATGTTACATATTGATGGAGAAAATGTACTTGGTGTTATAAAAATTGATAAGATTAATTTTGAAGGGTTAATTTATGAAGGAACTTCTATGCAAACTCTTTCAAAAGGAGTCGGACATTTTGAGAATACACCATATATCGATGGAAATGTATGTTTAGCAGCACATAATAGCAATTCATATTGGGCTAATTTACATACATTATCTACTGGCGATAAAATACATTATACTTGCTTTTTAGGAACAAAAGAATATGAAGTAAGTAATATTTCAAAAATTAGTGAAACCGATTGGAGCTCTTTGGAAAATACTGATACTAATACTTTGACACTTATTACTTGTGTAAAAGGACAAAAAAATTTAAGACTTTGCGTTCAAGCAAAAGAAATAAAATAAAATTTTTTTCTTTTGAGCATTGTCAAAACAATATAAATGATGTTACCCTAGAATAAATATAAATTATGAAAGGGTGATGTTTTATGAATAAGAAGAAAATTTGCATAATAATTAGTAGTATTTTAATTTTTATAATTATTATTTGTGTATCATTATATTTATATAGCAAGAATAGTCAAAAATTAGAAAGTAGTAAATCTCTAGAATCCGAAGAAATACAAAATGAAATAATAGAAAATACAACAGATGTAGAAATTCCAGAAGTTCAAGAAGAAAAATCTATATCAAATGAAGATGAAAATCAAAAAGAAATTAATACTTCTATTGTTCAAGAAGAAAAAGAAGATTCAAAAAATGTTGCTGAAACAAGTTCAAAAACGAGCTCAGAAAAAACAAATACTAAGTCAATTGAATCAAAAGCAAAAAATACACAAACAGAAACTAAGAAAACTGAAACTCCAAAACAAGTAGAAAATACAACAACAACTACTATTATTGAAACACCAAAAAAAGCAGAAATAAAAGAAGATCCAAAGCATAGTCAAAGTGCACCTAGCACTAATACTGAAAAATATGTGAAAAATGATGCTATGATAAACAAAATTAAAAATGTTATACAAAATAATGAATCTGATTTTATGAAACAGTATGGATACAACATTGTGGTAGATAGTTCAATAAAAGCACAAACAAATCAATTTACTTACACCGAAAATAGAGTTAAGAGCTATATAACATATAAATTTGGAACAATAAGAATTTATGCTGAAGATTATTATGTGAATGGAAATTTAATAATGACAGAATGCTATATATTATAAATAAAGACACTTTATAAAGTGTCTTTTAATATGTCAAAAATAAGGAGGATTTTTAAAATGAAAAATAAAATAACAAAAAAAGCAATAGCAATTTTAATGCTATTAACAACAATTCTTTCATCTCTTTCTAATATAGTATTTGCAAAAAGCGTTGGAAATGATGCCTATTTAGAGAATAAAGGAGATTGTGGATATCATGTGCAATATTGGGATGAAGCACATAGCAGATGGAGTTATATTATATGTACTTATGTAACACATACTGAAGCAGGAAAGGAATACCCAGCTTACTGCCTAGACCGTGAACTTCATGGGGTTGGCGAAGAACATAATTATACTGTTGATTTAACAAAAACCTTAGATGATGTGAGAATTTGGAGAACAATTATAAATGCATACCCATATAAAACACCTGCTGAACTTGGTGTAGAGAATGAATATGATGCCTTTGTTGCAACAAAACAGGCCGTTTATTGTATCTTATACAATTGGGATGCGACAAATAGATATCGTGGTGGAGACGAACGTGGAACCAAAATTGCCAATGCAATAAAAAATTTAGTAGATATTGGAAGAAATGGAACACAAACTCCATATACTGCTGGAATATCTACAAGTAAAGTTGGTAAGTTAAAAAGTGATGGTGAATATTACACCCAAGAATTTACTACAAATTGTGGTGCTAATACTAGAAATTATATAATTACTGCAACAAATGGAATGCCATCAGGTGCTAAAATAACAAATATGAATAATGAAGAAACAAACACTTTTGATGGAAATTCAAATTTTAAAGTAAAAATACCAAAAACTTCAATGAATACTGATATAGATATATTATTTACAATACAAGCTAGTTCTAAGATTTATCCAATTTTTTATGGTAAAACAAGAATTGATGGAACACAAAATTATGCAATAACAACAGATCCATATGGAGATATATTTGGTACAGGAACTCTAAAAATTAAAACAAACACAGGAAAAATAAAAATAGTAAAAAATGATGTAGACACTAACCAACCAATAGAAGGAGTTACATTCCAACTTACTAAAAAAGATGGAACTGTAATTGCTAATAGTACAACTAACAAAAATGGTGAAGCCTCTTTCTCAAATTTATATCAAGGAAATTATGTCTTAAAGGAAATATCTACAAATGATAATTACATACTAAGTGAAAAATCATTTGATGTAAATGTAGAGTATAATCAGACTAATATACAAACTATTACAAATGAACACAAAAAAGGAAATATTAAAGTATATAAAATAGATAAAGATAATAAAAAAGTTGTATTAGGAAATGTAGAATTTAAACTATATTCTGAAGAATTTAAGAAAATCATTGGAACATATTATACAGATGTAAATGGTGAATTGGAAATAAAAAATCTTCGTACAGGAAATTATAAACTAATAGAAACAAAAACTAACAAATGGTACAACCTTGCTAATGATACAGAAATAAAAGTAGAATGGGACAAAGAAACTACAAAAAATATTGAAAATGAACTTAAAAAAGGTCAAGTGAAAGTAATAAAAATTGATAAAGATAATAACGAAGTAAAACTTGAAGGCGTTGAATTTGAAGTATTAGACGAAAACGACAAAGTATTAGAGAAAATCATTACAGATGAAAACGGTGAAGCCTTAACTTCAAGATATGCAATAAGAGATTTTGCTAAACTAAAATTAAGAGAAACTAAAACATTAGATACTTATGTTTTATCTGATAAAGTAGAAACAATAGAATTAAAAGAAAATCAAATTACAAATATTAAATTTGTAAACGAAAGAATAAAAGGAAAAGTTGAAATTACAAAAGTTGATTCAAAAGATGAAAATAAAAAATTAGAAGGTGCAAAATTCGGATTATATGATGAAAAAGATAATCTAATTGAAACATTAGTTACAGACAAAGATGGTATTGCAACAAGTCAAGATTTGTATAAAGGAAAATACTATCTAAAAGAATTAGAAACAGGATCAAATTATTATTTATTGAATGAAGATACATTTGAATTTGAAATTGCAAACAATGGAGAAACTATTAAGAAAACAATTAAAAATGAGCCAACTGATATAACTGTTGATGTAGATAAAACTGGAACTACTGAAATAAAACCAGGTGAAGATGTAAATTATGAATTTTCTAATGTAGCCAATAACTCTAATGTTTATTTAGACAATTTTAAATGGTATGATTATATTCCAACAGATTATATAAGATTACAAAAAATGACTACTGGTACTTGGAATCAAGACTTAACTTATAAAGTATATTATAAGACAAATAAAACAGATGATTATGTTCTATTTAAAGAAAATTTAAGTACAAATGAAAATTACGATTTAGATTTTACACAAATTACACTTGCAGATGATGAATACATTACAGAAACAATGTTTGATTTTGGAAAAGTTGAAAAAGGATTTAGAGAAAGTACATCTCCAACAATGAATTGTAAGTCTTTTGATACACTAAAAGAAAATGATACTTTTACAAATCACACAAAAAGCATTGGTACATATTTTGGAGTAACTGCTGAAGCTAATAGCAAATGGACTACAATTACACATATTCCAGAAGAAAAGCATGAAGTTGTATTGCCTAGAACAGGTAAATAAGTTTTTAATCTTCCTTAAAATTGCCCTTCAAAAATAAATTTATAGGAGGATTTGTATTATGGAAATTACAGATATTAAAATTTTTAAAATTGAAAAAAGAGGAGCTTTAATAGGATATGCAAATATTGTTTTTAATAACTCTTTCATTATTAGAGGAATTAAAATATTAGAAAATGAAAGAAATGGAAGGTTTGTTGCAATGCCTTCAAGAAAATTAAGACAAGGAAAAAGAGCATATCGAGATTTATGCCATCCACTTAATCAAGAAACAAGAGAATTATTAACAAAAGAGATTTTTGAAGCTTATGATGCTTTAGAAGAAACAGAAGAATAGTTATTATTTTAAATTTGCCCTATCATATTTAGAAAGGACCTTTTTATGATTTTAACGAAAGATTTA
>OLOA01004518.1_pt1 | contig 10406 bp, 10 predicted proteins | sample 1672201 | NCBI WGS metagenome assembly OLOA01 (sample SAMEA3136658, study PRJEB25190) | human gut metagenome
AGAATACAATGTTCCTCAATGGTATATTGATTCATGTAAGAAAATTAAATACATGTTCCCTAAAGCACATGCGGTAGCCTATGTTTTATCAGCTATTCGTGTAGCTTGGTGGAAATTATATTATCCAAGAGAATATTATGCAGTATATTTTTCCACAAGATGTGATTTTTTTGATATTGAAACATTAGTTGCTGGTAAAGATGCTATTCTTTCAAGAAGAAAAGAAATTGAAATGTTAAGGGAAAACAGACAATCTTCAAATAAGGATGAAGGATTGTGGGATGTGTTTGAAATTGCGTTAGAAATGATTGATCGAGGCTTCCATTTTAGTCCTTTAAACTTAGAAAAGTCTGATGCCAATAAATTCATTTTAGATCCAGATGATCCAAGTGGCTTACTTCCACCGTTTAGTTCAGTTGATTCATTAGGTGAATCGGTAGCTAATACTGTTATTGAGGCACGTAAACATGGTTCTTTCTTATCTAAAGAAGACGTTATTAAAAGGACTAAATTGAACAATTCGCATATTAAACAACTAACAAAAATGGGTGTTTTTGATGGTATGCAAGAAGAAAATCAATTATCACTTTTCTAGTGACTTGATTATAAATGAAAAATGTGCTATATTACTTATAGTTTCATAAAGAGAAACGAGTGGGGGAACCCACTCTTTATTATTGAATGGGGTGAAAAAATGGAATTATTAGAAAGTATTAAAAATATGGTATTACCTTTTATTGAACAACATGATTGTTACTTAGATGACATTGAGTATGTCAAAGATGGTAATGATATGTATTTACGTATTTATATTGAAAAGAATGAAGGTTATTTAGATATGGATACATGTGTTGCTGTAAGTGAATTAATTAGTGATAAATTGGATGAAGTTGATCCAATAAAAACAGACACATCTGATTCAAAATATTTATTTGACAGCGAAGATGCAATTGTATTTAACTTTAAGAAACCAGATAATAAATAAATTTTAAGAACGAAGCAAAAATATCTATGCTTCGTTCTTTTTTTCATTAAAATAATATATTTAACTTCAAAGAAGACGAAGCATTTTTTGCTCCGTCTCCATTTTGCATTCTTTTAGGCATTATTATTTATCCTAATAATTTTATATCTACATTTTCCATTTTATACTTATTAGTTACTGGGTCTAATTTAAATTCAGCCAAGCTGTGTTCTAGTGTTCTATCATTTTGACGTAAATCTGTTGTGTAATATAGATTTAGTTTATCTATGCCTAATCCATTTACAACAATTTCTCTAAATGTTTCCGCCATATGCTTTTCATCTTCACATAGTAAAATTAATTGTGGTATTGTTTTAAACCCAGAATCCATTGCTACAAAGTTTTCATAGAAGTCTTTATACAATTTCATTTTATCTGCAAGTTTTTTTTGCCAATCATCTTCTCTACGAATTACTTCAAAAATGAAATCTATTGATTTTCCATTCTTGCTTAGAGTAACTTTCCCACCAGTAGCTTTAAATTGTTTTCCAAGTATTTTCGCATTCATAGGTACTTTTATTTGGAATGAATCAAAAGCTTGTACTTTTTCTTTATAAGAAATTAGAAGTTGATTGCTTGCTAATCTTTTCTTTATCATTGCAACTGGTTTTGTATTGTCTGTTGGTTGCCATTTACATTCTACTCCTCTAGAATTTAATAAATATTTTCCCATTTTTTCTAGGCAGTATATTCTGTATATTCCCTTACCATCTTCTGAATTGAAATAATATCTTGTTAATATTTTTGATTTAACTAGTTGTTCTAATTTATTGTTTAGTTTATCCTGTGATTTAAGTTCAAATTTTTCTTTTTCTAATAATTTAAACAACTGTCTAGATGTTATAAACTCATATTCATTAACAATTTCCATTATTCTAAAATGTAAATCATTTATATGACCTACATTTATTTTTTGGATTATTTGGTTCATTGATACATAACCATCTTTTCCATCAAATACTTTAATTTCTCCTGGTCTTATCGCAAAAGGTGAGACTGTTGTTTTTATTTCTGAATCTTCTATCATTCTAATTCCCCCTATAATTTATAAAATACAATTTAGTACTCTACATTATCTATTTTTCCACACTTTGACCTATTTGTCAAGTTCTAATAGTCTTTTTACCTCGTTATCTGTTAAATATCTCCATTTTCCTATTTCTAGATTTTTTACATCCAAATCTGCAATTTTTCTTCTATGTAAAGCAAGTACTTTTCTACATATTGCCTCACACATTTTTCTTACTTCCCTATTTTTGCCTTCATGAATGGTTATTTGCAATCTTGAAAAATTTTTCTCTTCATCTGTTTTTAGAATTTTTACTTTAGCTGGACTTGTAACAAATGTTTCCTCACTCTTTTCATCAACTGGTATTTCTACACCGTTTTTTAATTTTTCAACATCATCTTGAGTTACAATTCCTTTTACTGTTACAGTGTATGTTTTTTCCACTTCATGACTTGGATGTGTGATTTTATTTATGAAATCACCATCGTTTGTAAGCATTAATGCTCCAGATGTATACATATCTAATCTGCCCACAGGTAGTACTTTTTCTTTTATTTTTACTAAATCTAGCACTGTTGGTCTATCAAACTGGTCTTTCACAGTAGTCACATAACCAATTGGTTTGTTAAGTAATATATATACATGTTTTTCTACCTTTTCAACTTTTTTACCATCAAATTCTATTATGTCTTTATCTGGATTTATTTTAGTTCCGAGTTCTGTTACAACTTTGCCATTTACTTTCACTCTGCCATTTAATATAAATTCTTCACATTTTCTTCTTGCTGCAATTCCGTTATTAGCCAGATATTTTTGTAATCTTTCTTCCACAATTTCACTCCTTTCTAATTTTACTAATTCTAATTTGAATACAAAATACGATTAGATTATAAATTTTTTCATATTTTGGTATTATTTATTGTTTTACATACAATTAAGTTTAAGTTAATTTCATTTTTTATCAATTTCTCTATTTTTTAGCTTTTCTAGTACATCTTCAAAATATTCCGGTATTGGTGCTTCTAAGCTTAGCTCCTTGCCAGTTATTGGGTGTTTAAATTGTAAGTAACGTGCATGAAGCATTTGTCCTTGCACCCCAAATTCATTCTTACCATTAGAATACACTTCATCTCCTACCACAGGATGTCCTATATAAGACATATGTACTCTTATTTGATGAGTTCTACCAGTATCTATTTTCAATTCTAATAAAGTATAATTATCATATCTTTTTAGCACTTTAAAGTGTGTTACAGCATTCTTCCCCTTAGGGTCAACAGCCATTTTCTTTCTGTCTTTTGTACTTCTTGCAATAGGTAAATCTATAGTAGCCTCATCTTCGGCAACAACACCTCTAACTAATGCAATATATTTTTTAGTAACCTTTCTTTCTTGAATCTGCTTACTCATATTCATATGAGCCTCATCATTTTTAGCAACTATAAGAAGTCCAGATGTATCTTTATCTAACCTATGTACAATTCCAGGTCTTATTTCTCCACCTATTCCAGACAGACTATCTTTACACATTGCAAGAATTGCATTTACAAGCGTTCCATCTGGGTTTCCATTAGCAGGGTGAACCACCATTCCCTTTGGCTTATTTACAACAATTATATCATTATCCTCATATACAACAGGCACAGGAATATCCTGTGCTTTTAATTCAACATCTTTTGCTTCTGGTATTTCTATGCTTATTACATCTCCTTCTTCAGGTTTATAAGAAGCTTTCTGCTTTTTTCCATTTACTAGAATTTTTTCCTCTTCTATAAGCCTTTGAGCAGTTGTTCTAGACACTTTACTTAATTTATCTGTTACATAAGAGTCTAGTCTTTTTTGATTATTCTCCTTTACAATTAATTCTTCCAATTTTATCTTCCTTTTCAATTAATCTCTTCCAATATTTCGTATTTTCTCTTCTATATTTTTCAAATCTGCTTTAATATTCAAAGTGTTCTTTACCATAAATATTAAGAATGAAATCCAGCCTATAATATATAGAATATATGCAATGTTTACCGAAGGCAATCTTCCTATTTTTATAAAATTTATAACCTCTCCATTCCAAATCTTATCTATGCAATTACTTATTCCTCCGCCTAATATTACGGCAAGTGAATATTTCACTTTTGTGGACATATATTTGCTTTGTTCTTTTAAAAACTTGATTATAACTGTAAACACAACACAGTCAGATAATATAGAAATAATAACGTCAGCAATCTTTATCTCTTCACTTTTTTTGATTAACGTAATTATTCCAACGTCTTGCTTTACAAAATTTATTACCAATATTTTGCTAACTTGGTCAATTAAAATTATTGCAATAATAATTAAAATGGTTATGCTTAATTTAAATTTCTTCTTTTCCGTCATTTTTAGTCTCTTTCATATATTACAAACTTTTTATCCGAATATAATTCTTTATATCTGTCACTTCTTGATAAGAATATATTTAGCTTTGAATTCTTATATAAAATTACATGAGTAATTCCATAAGTATTAAATGTATTTTCATAATATTTAGATATATTTGAAGTATTTATATAATCTGAAAAAATATCTTGTCCTTCATATTTTCCGTCTTTTCCTTTTACTCCATTAAATTCAGGTGCATATAAATCTGCTCTTGAATCTATAAAAACAGGAATTTCTTCAAATAATAGATAACTTCCGTAATTGTATTCATTAAATAATTTAATTGAATTTACATCCAAATTTTCTTTAATATATTTTGCTGCATCAACTGGATATGTTGATGGATTTACAAATTTATCATCTAATTTGGGTTTTATTTCTATTACAGATAGTAGTACAATTAGTAAAATAACTGCAATAGTTCCAAGTGATGATACTGCAATATCTTCGAATTCTTTTAATCCCTTTGAGTCATATTTCATAAACAACTGTGTTATTAATGTTGCTAAAACAGCACTTCCGAGCAATACAAGCATAGATTCTTGCCTTCTTGTCATAAACATTAATAATGTTAAACCTGCAAACATGAATAAATCTTTTAATCTTATTTTTGTATCTGTAAAAATCAATAATGCTAATGTTGCAGTTAGTACAACCAACATTTCCTTATTATTTATTAGTGTTAATGGCAAATGTTCACTTATACTCTTAGTTGTATTTCCTTTCATTGTCTTGTATAAGTATGTGTATGGTGTATCTCCTAATGGTGTTAATAACCCTGTTAGAACACATATAGCCATTATTAATATAAGCCATTTTGCATTTTTGTTTTTGTTATATCTTATTTTATATGGTTCTTTTCTTTTTGCTTCTCTATTTTTTAATATTTTTGCATTCTTTTCTTCAAATTTTTCTTTTGCTATTATTACTTTTTTTAATTTTTCATCTAATATTTTTTTATTTTCTTCTATTGCTTCTTTTTCTATTTTCTTATTGTAATTTTTTATTTTTATATCATAATATTTTTTTCTTATTCTGTAAACTGGCTGAGCATCAATTACAGTAAATATTAAATATTCTGCAATATATGGCAAGAATATTACAAAGAAAAATGGCCATACAGCACAATGTAAGTTTGCTATTGCTGTAGATATAACTATAATACCAATAGCATAGCCTACCTTTTTCTTTTCTAAGAAATTTTCTATTAATAAAATTGTAAGTTCAAGCAATATAAATGTTACAAGTTGTGCTCTTGCTGCTATATAATCTTTTATCAAGAACATTCCACCAATTGTAATTGCAAACGAAATTAGTTTGTTTTTAGATATTTTATAGTTTGTACAATACATTAGAATACCTAATATACACGCAAATACTATTGTTGATATAAAAATTCCTAAAAATCCTCCTAAATTATATATCAAATAAATCATTACATCATAAGCCCAATGAGGATATGTATATGGTAACTCATGCCATGAAAATGGGTCTTGCATATCCACAGTTTTAGTATTAATTATGTGTTCACCTATTTTTATCGTATAATACGTATCATTTTGCATTGTTACAGGACAAATTGATGCACAAAAAATTATAATGCAAAAAATTGCAAGTATATGAAATTTTATATTCTTAACTTTTTGTGAATCTTCTTTTTTTGCTTTTTCCTTTACCTCTTTTTTCTCAGATGTTTTCATTAATTAATTTCCTTCCTCGCTTTATTTGAATGCACACACAGCAAAATTGATTTGTAATTTCTATTAATCTATTTTCTGTGTTATTGTTAATTTCACATGCTAATTATACCAGTTTCTAGAGCAAAGAGCAATACAAAATACAATAAAAAAGAAAGTTGATATATTGAATTTTTCTTCAATATTTTCAACTTTCTTTTGTTATTTTTAGTTCTTATTCTATTTTAATTGTTTTGCAACTTCTTCAGCAAAGTTTTCTTCTTTTTTCTCTATTCCTTCACCTTTTTCAAGTCTTGCAAATCTAACAACTTCTGCATTCTTTTCTTTTAATAATTGGCTAACTTTTTTGTCCATATCTTTAACAAATTCTTGGTCTACTAAGCAGATATCTGAATAGAATTTTCCAATTCTTCCTTGTACCATTTTTTCAGCTATAGCTTCTGGCTTTCCTTCATTCATAGCTTGAACTTTTAGTATTTCCATTTCTTTGTCTACTCTTTCTTGTGGAACTTGTTCTCTGTTTAAGAATTCTGGCTTAGAAGCAGCTATTTGCATACAAATGTCTTTTGTTAATTCTGCATCTGCATTCTTCATTTCTACTAATACAGCTATTTTTCCAGCTCCATGAACATATTGTCCTAATGTTCCATCTGTTGTATCGTATCTAACAAATCTTCTTATTGTTATGTTTTCTCCGATTGTAGCTATTTTATTTATTAAAGCTTCTTTAACAGTTTTTTCTGGATCTGCTATGAATTTTTCTTCTAATAAAGCTTCAACATCAGCTGGGTTATTTAAAGCAACTTGCTTTACAATATCATTAACAAATTGTTTGAATTCTGCATTCTCTGCTACGAAATCTGTCTCAGCATTAACTTCAGCTATAGCACCTACTTTTCCATCTTCTGAAATGTAGCTACCTACTAATCCTTCTGCAGCAACTCTAGATGCCTTTTTAGCAGCTTTTGTTATTCCTCTTTCACGTAATAGTTCCATTGCTTTTTCAATGTCACCATCTGTTTCTGTTAAAACTTTCTTGCATTCCATCATTCCTGCACCTGTTTTTTCTCTTAATTCCTTTACTTGGCTTGCTGTTATCATTTTATATCCTCCTTATTTTTCGCCCATTAGGGACACCCCTTTTGGGGCGATTTAATTCTTTTTTAATGTCTAACCCATCAATTTTACTAGAGTCAAACATTAAAGGATAGGGCAGCCGCCCTACCCCTTTGGTATTGTTTATTAATTATTTTTATAAACTATAAATTATTCAGCATCGCTAGCTGCTTCAACTACTTCTTCCATATCTGTTGGAGCTGTAGCTTCTTCTGTCTCCATAGCATCTTCAGAATCTGATGTAACTTCTAGAGTTTCTCCTTGTCTACCTTCGATTACTGCATTAGCCATTGTATCAGCTATTAATTTAACTGCTCTTATAGCATCATCATTTCCTGGGATAACGTAATCAACATCATCTGGGTTGCAGTTTGTGTCGATTAATCCTATTGTAGGAATATTTAATTTTTTAGCTTCTAATATAGCATTTCTTTCTTTTTTAGGATCTACTATGAATAAAACTCCAGGCATTTCTTTCATGTTTTTGATTCCACCTAGATTTTTCTCTAGTTTATCCATTTCTTTCTTTAAAAGAATAACTTCTTTCTTAGGTAATACTTCGAAAGTTCCGTCTTCTTCCATTTTTTCTAATTGATTTAATCTTTCAATTCTCTTTTCGATTGTAGCAAAGTTTGTAAGCATTCCACCTAACCATCTTTGGTTAACGTAGTACATACCACATTTTTCAGCTGCTTCTTTCATGCAGTCTTGAGCTTGTTTCTTTGTTCCAACAAATAGAACTGTTTTTCCTTCTTCAGCTTGCTCTTTTAAGAAAGCATAAGCCTCATCTAATTTTTTTGATGTTTTTTGTAAATCGATGATGTGAATTCCGTTTCTAGCTTGGAATATATATTCAGCCATTTTAGGATCCCATCTTCTTGTTTGATGTCCAAAGTGAACACCTGCTTCTAGTAATTGTTTCATTGCAACTACTGCCATTTCTAATTCCTCCCTTTTTGTTATAACTTCCATAAAGTATCTTCATCTATTCGGACCTATTTTCATAGGCACTTCCTACTAAACTACTCTTTATGTGTTTTTTACGCTCATTATTATAACACATTTTTTGAAAAAATCAAGTGTTTTTTGTTTATTTTACACATTTTTCTAATAATTCAATTGGTAATTTCTTAGATGTATCTATTTTTGCATTTGTTCCTATTGGAATTACTATTTTTTTCTCAATATGTCCAAAATTATCTGATTTTATTATTGGACCATCAAATTCACTGCCTATAACATCTAGCAAAATTCGTTCTAATGTAATTTTGCTTTCATGTGTATAATTTCCTAACCATATTCCTCTTATTTTTTTAAATATATCATTTTGTTTCATATAATATAAGTAATTATTTGCAAGTGCTGGACATGTTTCAAGTCCCAATTCTTCTAGAAATAATATTTTATCTGTGAAATCTATATTATACTTTCCAGCTACTAGTGCTTTTGTTAAACTTAAATTTCCACCAATAAGTTGTCCTTCAACATTTCCTTTTTGAATTATTCTATAATCTGCTTCTTCCCCTAATTGCAAATCTCCATCTACAAATCTTTTCAAAACTTGTTTTAAACTATAATCTGTCTCATCTGTTGCTACTGTCTTAAAATTTGTACTACTATATGTAATTAATCCTGTTTTTTGAGTTATTATATTTGTTAATGATGTTATATCACTATATCCACAAATTATTTTTGGATTTTGCTTTATCATATCAAAATCAAGATATTCAAATGTAGAATTACTATTTTCTCCACCTTTTGCACACCATATCATTTTTATATTCGAATTTTTAAACATTTCATTTATATCTTTTGCTTTTTCTTTTGCACTAGCACTATAATTTTGCGAATTAGAAAATAAATTTTCAGAAAATTTTACTTTATATCCTAAATTTTCAATTATTTTTTTCGCATTTTGAATTTCTTCAATATTATCTCCAATTATCGGACTTGCTGGAGCTACAACTCCTATTAAGTCACCTTTTTTTAATTTCTCTGGAACTATCAATTTCATTCTCCTAATCTCTTTCTTCTTTTATCTTTACATTTTTATTTTGAATTTCTTCTACTATTTCATTTCTTAAGTCTATCATTTCAAAACTTTCTATTGCTTTTCCACCTTCAAATACAACAACATTAGAATATGTTGTATTAAATATTGCATTATCTATGTTCTTGATTATTCTCTCTTTACTTATTCCTTGTTCTAATTGTTTCATAGCATATTTTATTAAAAAATTATATAAATTTTGTTTTACACTTAATTCTGTTTGAATACTTATTCCTTCTTGTAATGCTGTACATAACATATCACAGCTTGATATATTATCATAAATAGTATCAATTCCTATTTTCTTCGCTTTTTGAATAAATCTTGATGTTCCTTTGTTAACAAGATCTGTCGGACTATCATGTGTTACATTTAACATTACTTCTAATTGCTCACTTATTGCTTGATAACTTCCTTTTTCAATTCCTTTATCTCCTAATGCATTTTTCGAAATAATATCAGCTATTGCTTCTGCAAATCCAGTTCCATATACTTGCAAATTTCCAGTGTCTTTAAAATAAATTATAGCTTCTGTTCCCATATATATTTTTTTTCCATCTTTTTGCATTATAATTCCAGTAATTGCATGTGCTAACTCATGTAATAATGTTTCTTCATTAACATTCTCTGGATTTATAAAAAGTATACTATTTGCTTTATCAAATGCAGCTATAGAATTTGGACCTTATTTAATTGTTAATGGAAAAAATCAAATAACAAATGCAAACTCAGGAGGAATTCATCCAAGAACAGCAATTGGTCAAAAACAAGATGGAACAATAATTTTTGTTGTTATAGATGGAAGACAAGTAGGCTACAGTATAGGTACTAACTTATTAGAACTTCAAAATATTTTTAATAAGTATGATGCTTATAATGCCGCAAATTTAGATGGAGGTTCTTCATCTACAATGTATTATAACAATAAATTAACTAATAAACCTTCAACTCCTGCTGGTCAAAGATATCTTCCTAATGCATTTATTGTTAAAAAATAATTTTAAGAAGGTGATAAAATGCAAAGAATATTAAGTCATATGAGAAAAGCAATAGAAAAATATAATATGATAGAAGAAAATGATAAAATAG
>OLOA01004521.1_pt1 | contig 10399 bp, 9 predicted proteins | sample 1672201 | NCBI WGS metagenome assembly OLOA01 (sample SAMEA3136658, study PRJEB25190) | human gut metagenome
GCTGTAATCCGGGAGCTGGCGGTCGGACAATTTCGTTCGTTTCATTTTGGTTTCCTTCCTTTGTGAAGATGGAGGGAGTATAGCACATTTTTCACAAAAAAGAAACCGCCATTTTGTTGAGTTCTCTCCCCGGCGGAGAAATTCGGTTTCTACCGGGGTGAGAAGTGGATACGGGGTTGACAAATGTCCTTCCATACAATACAATTCTCCTAGTCACGGCGTAAAGTACGCCGTTTTTTGCATAGAATAGAGAGGGTTCGAGCTATGAAAAAGATACCTTTTTTGACTCTGGAAAAAGCAAAGGAAATCCGCGAGCAGATCCCCACCCCCTTTTACGTTTACGACGAGGCCGGCATCCGCGCCAACGCCCGGTTACTGAAGGCGGCGTTTTCCTGGAATCCCGGATTCCGGGAGTATTTTGCCGTCAAGGCCACCCCCAACCCCTTCCTGCTGAAAATCCTCCATGAGGAGGGCTGCGGCTGCGACTGCGCCACCTATACCGAGCTGCTGCTGTCCGAGGCCGTGGGCATCACGGGACATGACGTGATCTTTTCCTCCAACGATACGCCGGAACTGGATATGCGCAAGGCGCGGGATATGGGCGTGTACATCAATCTGGACGATGCCACCTATGTGGATTTTCTGGCATCCATGGGGCCGGTCCCCGAGACGGTGTGTCTGCGGTATAACCCGGGCGGTTCCTTCTCTCTTGGCAACACCATCATGGACATGCCCCGGGACGCCAAATACGGCATGACCGAAGACCAGATGGCAGGGGCCATCACCCGGCTGATGAAGCTGGGCACGAAGCACTTCGGCGTTCATGCCTTCCTTGCCTCCAACACAACCACCAATGAATATTATCCCGCCCTGGCCGGACAGCTGTTCCGTCTGGCGGTGCGGCTGCGCAACGCCACCGGCGCGCATATTTCCTTCATCGACCTGTCCGGCGGCATCGGCGTGGACTACCGCCCCGAGCAGCCCAGATGCGACATCGGCGTCATCGGTGAGGGCGTGCGGGTGAAATATGAGGAGATCCTGACCCCCAACGACATGGGTGACATCGCCATTTTCACCGAGCTTGGCCGGTTCATGCTGGCGCCCTACGGCCACCTGATCTCCACCGTCATTCATGAAAAGCACATCTACCGGGAATACGTGGGTCTGGACGCCTGCGCCGCCAACCTGATGCGCCCGGCCATGTACGGCGCTTACCACCACATCACCGTGCTGGGCAAGGAGGACGCCATTCTCGATCACGTCTATGACGTCACCGGCGGTCTGTGCGAAAACAACGACAAATTTGCCGTCGAGCGAAGCCTGCCGGAGATCCAGATTGGCGACATCGTCGCCATCCACGACACCGGCGCTCACGGCTTCTCCATGGGCTACAATTATAATGGCAAGCTCCGTTCCGCGGAGGTTTTGCTGAAAGAGGACGGCAGCTTCCAGCTCATCCGACGCGCCGAGACGCCGGAGGACTATTTCGCGACCTTCGATTTTTCTGATTTTCACTTTGGAAAATAGAACCGTCATTCCGCACAAAAACAATCGTGATTTTTTGGATGGCTGATTGCAAATTAACAAGAAAATTTCATACTTTTCCGTTTCGTTTATGCTATAATGTATAAGGCGGCAGTAAGGCATCCTCCCAATCAGCCGCGCCGAAAAGGAGAACCCCATGAATAATATTCTGTTTTTTCTGACACCAAAGGCGATGTGTGCATATTTGTACGATGATTATACCATCCGGCAGGCACTGGAAAAGATGGAATCCGCAGGCTACGCCGCGATTCCCATTCTCAACCACCGTGGCGAATACCGGGGAACATTGACAGAGGGCGACCTTCTGTGGGCCATGAAGAACATGTGCTACATGGATATGCGTCAGGCCGAAGCCCGCCGGGTCATGGAGATCGCCCGCCGGAAGGATAACGTCCCCGTCCGGGTCACCACCTCTATGCACGAGCTGGTGGAGCGGGCGTCCAATCAGAACTTCGTCCCTGTAGTAGACGACAAGGACGCGTTCATCGGCCTCATCACCCGAAAGGCCATCATCCGCTACTGCCGGGAAAAGCTGTTCCCCGAGGACTGATCGTTTACCGTCAGAATCAACTACATAGCGGCAAATCCATAATGAAAAAGCGCTGTCACTTGGAACCGATGGTTCTGAATGACAGCGCTTTTGTTATTTTCCCGTATACGCCATAGGTTGGTTCAGATACTGCTCCCATAGAAAGTTTTCCGGGGATTTTTTCAGGCCGAAAGCCTCCCGTATCCCCTGACACAGCATTTTCAGCTTGTATTGCAGGGGCGAGGCCGCAAATAGCGGCTCGTTTCCCGCCGTCATGGCATACTCAAAGATCCGCGCCCGGTCTTCCTTGGGATAGCTCATGGAGTAGGTGTCCACAAAGCTGCGGGTGTCCGGCTGCAAAAACTCGCTGCCGTCCCGCTGAGCGTTGGCAAGGTAATCGTAGTCGTACTCAAATCCTACGGGATTCAGCTTTGCCCACTGGTCGAGGGCGATGCTGTTGCCTAAGATGTGGGTCTCCATCACATGGTAAAGCTCGTGGTACAGCGCTTTTTCCGAGGTATCCCCCGCCGCCAGCACGATGTAGGCGTCCGTCCCGTTCATAAACTGGATGCCGTTCGCCCTGCTCACACTGCCGGATTCGGCGCTGCCGATGATCTCCCGCACCAGACAGATCTTCAGAGAGGAAAAATGGGAAATTGCAGCTTCCAGCATCCCCTCCGGGAAATTGGCAAGGCGCTCGTTCAGCCAGTCCAGCTCCCGTTTGAAAACCGGCACCAGATATTCCGTTTCAAAATTGTAGTCCCATGGCTGCACCAGATTGGCGTCCTCCCACAATAGCACCTCAACGCCGTAGGTATCGCCGATGGTTCTCGCGTAATACTCGCACCACACCAGCCCGTGATAGTCCGGCTCCTGGTTGGAATAATAGGGGCCGGTGTAGACCTCCGTGTCGGAAACGGCGAATTCCAGCGCGGCTGTGTCCCAGCGGTAAATGACCGGCCGACCGTCGTTGTTGTAAAGCAGGAAATAGACCCAGCCGTCGGCGGACTCCTCCACCGTCAGGGGCAGGCCGAAGAACGGAAGGGTCACGGAACTGCGGCGGCGTCCGGTTTCCAGATCGTAATAGTCCAGCTTGATCTCCGTATCCGACGCAACGCTGGCCGTCACCGCGTCGGCGAAGGTCTCCAGAAGAAAGTCCTCCCCGCTCAGCTCCGCCGGGGTCAGCGCCAGAGGGGCTTCCTCCCCTGCCTGCCCGAACAGCAGCGCCCGGGTGCAGCCTGTGGGGAAGGAGATAAAATAGCTGTCGCCCCGGGAGCGCATCGTCAGCTCCTGCGCCCCTTCATATAATATCCGACCGCTTTCCGTGGAAAGCAGCAGCGTGCTGGCATTGCCCTCGTTGTCCGCCACGCGGCATTGCAGGACGGTGTCGTTCAGGTGCAGCCCCGTCACGCTCTGTTGGGCGAACCCGGCTTCCTTGATGACCCGGCGGATGCCCGTTTCCAGATTCCATGCGCGGACGCCCGCTTTTGTGCAGTAGTACAAGGTCTCCCGGTCGCGGGACAGCAGGGGCGTTCCCTCCAAGTCCTCCGGCACAGGAATGTGGGTGATCTCCCGCAGAGAAGCATCCAGCACCACCGTCTGCCGGTTCACCGGGTCAAAATAGCTCAGGCCGCTTTCCGTGACCTGTAGGGACGGGTTATCCGGAGTAAGGCCAAAATCCAGCCGGGCGGTGGCCGCTATGTACAGTTCCTCCCCGGAAAGCCGGGTGATGCGGGTGCTGGCCTCGGTGTCGGAGAACACCAGCAGGTCACTGCCCATGGCCTTCATTCCGGCCACATTGGCAGCGCTCAGGGGATACGCCCGCAGGGCGTCGCCGTAACGCACTTCCACCGGGTCATCCGGGTCATGCAGCCCGGCAGGCGGCGCTGCTTCCACGGGAACGGCCTCCGTCTGGGTGGGGAACGTCGTTTCCTCCCCCTTCCCGGAACAGCCCGCCAGCAGCAGGCACAGCAGGATCAGCGCGGGATACCATCGTTTCATCTATTGTCTCCTTGCAAGGGTGTAATCGTCGCCCTGCCGGTAAAAGGGGCAGTGCCGGGAGGGGGAATTGGCGATGCGGTAAACCTCGTCCTCGTCCAAATCCATCATGCAGTAGTATTCGTCGTACTCCTCATCATAATCATAATACCAGCAGGTCTCGCATTCTGTCGAATCCACGGTCATTCCTCCAAAATCCGAAAAGAAAATTCTCCGTTTTCATAAATCAGACAGCTGTGGCTCCCGTCCTTGGGGATGGAGACACTGCCGGGGTTCAGGCAGCGGACGCCGGAGCGCACTTCGTCCATCTTCACATGGGTGTGCCCAAACAGGAACACGCTGCCCTCCGGCAGGGGCGGAAGATCATCCGGGTTGTGGTGATGTCCATGGGTCAGATAGAAGGTTTTCCCGTCCAGAAGCAGCTGGGAAAACTCCGCCATGCAGGGAAAAGGCAGAACCATCTGGTCAACCTCCGCCTCACAGTTGCCCCGCACCGCGATGATGTTTTCCCGGTACCGGCTCAGCATGGGGATCACCTGCTTCGGCGCGTAATCCTGGGGCAGGTCGTTCCGGGGGCCGTGGTACAGCAAGTCCCCCAGCAGGATCAGCCTGTCCGGGCGTTCCGTCTCGATCAGGTCGCAAAGGCGGCGGCACCAGAAGGCGCTGCCGTGAATGTCGGACGCAATCAGCAATTTCATAAGAAATCCTCCATATTCCAAATGCTGCACAAGGGTCGGTGAAGCCACCGACCCTTAATTTTTCTATAACTGTTCCAAATACGCTTTCACGTCGAAAGGCCTAAGCTTCTCATCCTTCCGCAGATACAGCGGATGATGGGGGTGTCCCTTCCGGGAAATGGCCCCGGCGCAGCACCACTCGGCCCCGTACTCCTCCCCCGCCAGCAGCATATCCCGCAGACAGTCGGGCAGGTACTTCCGCTTTTCAATAATCGCGCCCCATGCCGCCCACACCACCGGATGCTCCGAAAGAGACAACACATACCGGAACGCTTTCAGATTTTCCTTGTGCAGCAGCGGGTTGCAGACCTTTTCCATATCGTCGGGAGAGGTCGCCCGCTGGGCGTAGACGTTGAACATGATGAAGCTGTCAAAACCGTTTCCCAAGGCGATGCGCTCCACGGATTTGAGGGTATTGTCCAGCGCGTCGGGTCTGGCCGTGGAGGGGTTGATGCCAATGCAGATCAGCGGCTTTTTCCCCCGCGTCCCCAATATGTAACGGTATTCCGAGTAAAAATTGGGAGCGTAGATCCACTTTTTGATATCGTATTCGTCGCTGGGGGTGTCGGCGGCTTCCAGCGCCTGCCGGAAGGTGACCAACTCCAGCTCCTGTGTCGTTCCGCTGGGAATGTGCGCCATCAGCTTTCCTCCACCGGCGGGAACCACAGGCTCTTGCTGGGGTCGTGGAAGTCGCAGCTCTCAGGGTCGCGCCCCGTCTGGAGGCACCAGCCGGCAAAGGCGGTGTCCAGAAAGGGATACACGCCGTCCATGGTGGATTGCAGACTGACAGTGGAGCCGTCCTTCAGGTACAGCTCCGCCACGATGCTGCCGCCCTGCACCACGTACAGCTTCTGCCCTACGATCTCCTCATAGCGGTGCACAGCGTCCTTCTTCCCGAACCGGGACATTAGGAAGCTTTCCCCGTCGTAAAAAATGCCGAAGCTCAGGTAGTACACCGCCAAAAAAATGCCCATGGCAAACACGATCAGACCGCCCACGATCAGCACCGGCCCGTCGCCGATGCCAATGCAGAACGCCATGACGCCCAGCACCGTCAGCACCACGCCGAACACGCCGAAGCGCTTGTTCGCCCGGACGGCCATGCCGGAACGGTGCTGCGCCTTGCCCCGGAACGCCTTGGAAAAGCCCTTATCCACCAGATAGCACACACCGAACACGGCGGCTGCGATCAGCAACACAATGACAAACTGCATATCTTTCTCTCCTTGTATATATGCGCCTACGCCCAGAGCACCGTGTCCACGGGGATGTCATGTTCCTCGGTGTCCAGATGGGGCAGCATCTGAAAATCGTAGCACAGCGCCAGCGTGGGATGGTCCGGCTCCCGGGACAGGAACTTGTCGTAAAAACCGCCGCCGTAGCCGATGCGGTGTCCCTGGGGGTCGAAGGCCAGCCCGGGCATCAGCACCAGCGCCGTCTCGTCATGGGCGACCGGCTCGTCCGCGATGGGTTCCGGAATCCCGGCGTAGCCCTTCGCCACTTTGGTCAGGTCGTCCAAGTAAATAAACTTCATTTCGTCGCCGTAACACTTGGGCACGGCCACTTTTTTTCCGTCCCGGAGCGCCTGCTCCAGCATGGGGACGGTGCGCACCTCCTGGTTGTAGGGCATGTAGCCGTAGACAGTCTTTGCCCTGCGGTAGGCTTCCGTCGCGGCAAACTGACGGCCAAGCTCCCGGCTCCGCTCTTCAATTTCTTCCGGCGTCATCGCCCGTTTTTTCTCCCGAATCCGGCGGCGCAGTTCCGTCTTATCCATTGTCCGTACCCTCCGCTTTCTCGCTCACCGGGTGGAACATCCGGAACCACAGGAAAATGGCGATCTGCCCCGGAATGCCCAGAAGGTAAATTTTCCAGAAATTATACCGGAAGATCAGCAGTCCGGAAACATGAATGGCAATCAGGAATCCCCACACGATGGCGGAGATCAGCAGCCGGTTTTTCCGGAAATCGTGCCACGCCGACAGCAGGCTCAGCATCACGATGGCGTTGATGGGTACGGCGTAGAAAAAGGCAAGCCAGCTGTAGCGCTCCACGGCCCTGAACGAGGACATGATGACGAATATCAGCAGCGCAATGAACCACACCAGCGTGGACGACAGCGCTAATATCACATTCTTGTTGGCCCTGCGCTTGAGCGCCTTTTCGGACACCTGCGTCATGGCTTTTTCCAGCGTGCCGGGGTTTCCCGGCAGGGCGTTGGGGTCGGCCAGCAGTTCCCCCACCGGTATCTGGAACAGCTCTGCCAGCTGCACCAGCGTCATCACATCCGGCACGGATTCTCCCCGCTCCCATTTGGAGACGGCCTTGTCGGAATAATTCAGTTTTTCCGCCAGTCCCGCCTGGGTCAGTCCCGCCTGCTTGCGGTACGCGGCAATATTGGAGCCGATCTGATTTCTCAAAGTCGCGTCGTCCATGGTTCCCCTCCAGCATATAGTTACAGCTATCTTATCACAAATGGGAACCCTTTGCAACAGGGAAACCGGCAGATGCTCCCGAAATAAATCCGTTAATCCTCTTGCATTTTCTTCCAATCCATGTTATGATTGGTTTGTACACCACGAAACCTTCCCGCTGTAAGGAGGCAACGCTATGAACATCCGAAAGCTTTTGACCCGGCTCGTTTCTCTGGCACTGATCGCGGTCTTTCTGCCCACCGTCGCGATGGCGGATACCTGGTACTTGGAGGACGGCAGCATCACCGTCTCCGCCACGGAAAACGGCCAGAACGTCAGCCAGGGCGGCGTGACCAAAGAGGATTCCGCCCCCGTCATCCGGAACCGGGATTCTTCCGCTTCCACCACCAACAATGTCACCATCAGGGCGGACACAGGGGCGACGGCCAACGTCACCCTTGAGGACACCAACATCGACACCACCGGCGGCGCAGGGCCGAAGAGCGCAGGCGACGCGGCGGTGAGAACCGAGGGCGGCGGCAACGTCAACCTGAACGTTGAACTGGACAACACCCTGCAAAGCGGAAACACACGCGCCGGTGTGGAAAAGGGCAACGGCGGCAGCCTGACCATCGGCTCCGAATCCGGCTCCGGCCAGCTGGTAGCCGTCGGCGGCGACGGTGGCGCGGGCATCGGCAGTGAAGACCGTCTCGCATCCGGTAACTACAACGTCGGCAATATCACTATCACCGGCGGCGATATTTTTGCCACCGGCAACGGCGGCGGCGCAGGCATTGGCGGCGGATGGTATTGCGGTGCCTCCGACATCACCATCACCGGCGGAAATGTCACAGCCGTAGGAAAAGAAGACAATCCCAACCGTATTGGCGGCGCAGGCATTGGTGGTGGCGGGTCTCAGAGTTCAAACGCCGGCGGCGGCACCAATCTTAAAATCACCGGCGGACGTGTCACGGCGGTGGGCGGCAATTTCTCTGCGGGTATCGGCGGCAGCATTGGCTCCAACGGCGACAACATCACCATTTCCGACGCCGAAGTGATCGCCATAGGCGGCACATGCGCCGCAGGTATCGGCGGCGGCTGTCGCCTCGGCAATGGCATCGTCGGACAAGGGACGAACATCTCCATTTCTGGCAGCGCAAATGTAAAGGCCGCCGGCGGCGTGGGCGACAGTATGGACGGCGCAGGTGCGGCCATTGGCGCGGGCGGATCGCATCAGGGGACAACTGCTCAGGAGGGGGCTGCGGACACCTCCGGCCTGTCTCCCGACGGCAGCGTCGAGCGCTTAGACCCCGGAACGACCTTCGACATTCCCCAGCCCAAGCCCCGCAGCAGCTTCCCGAAGCCCACGCCCGACCCCGTTGCTGCTGAGGAAGAACCCCAGCCGGTCAAAGCGGCGCTCTATCGCGTCATCGACGACGCGGGCAAGGCGCTCCCCGTGGAGACGAAGCAGGAGGACGGCGTTCTGCTGCTCACCGCTCAGGCCGACATTGCCATTCTGGAGGGTGCGATCTCCGGGCTGCAAACCCTGCAAAGCCGGGGCATCGATACCATCACCTTTACCAACGGCACCATCTCCGTCAGCTTCTCTCTGGCCGAGGTCATCGCCAAGGGCGCGTCTTCGGACATCTACCGCCTGACCCTCTCCGGCGGCGAAGCCAATTTCACACTGGCTGACGCGGACATCACCGCGCTGCTGGGCAAGTAATCCCATAAAAACAGCACGCCCCGGACATCCAAGGATGTCCGGGGCAATTTGCTGCTCAGCTCAATTATCAGCCGCCAAAGAAACGGCGGAAGTATTCGTACCAGTCGCCATAGTCTCCTTCACTGGGCATGGAGGAATCCTCCTGGGGAGTGGTTTCCACGGTGGTGTCGTGGGGCTTTTCATCAAAGGTGATGGTCAGCGTCAGCTCCCGGCCGCTGCGGACGACGGTAATCTCGGCGGTGTCCCCTGCCTTGTAGTTCCGCAGGGTGCGGGTCAGGTCGGTTCTGGTGGTGATCTTATGATCGTCCACTGCGGTAATCAGGTCTTTGGACTGGATACCGGCTTTGTCCGCACTGCTGCCCGGCGTCACGTCCACGACGTAAGCGCCATCCGTGGGCAGACCGAACTGAGCGGCGGCTTCCTTGTCGTTGTCCTTCACGGTGATACCCATGTAAGCGCCGGTGACGTAGCCGTAGTCGATCAGGTCGGAGATAATGCCCATCACGTCGTCAATGGGGATGGCAAAGCCGATGCCCTCGATGGACGCGCCGGAGTTGGTGGTGCCGGAATATTTGGCGGTGGTAATGCCGATGACCTCGCCGTACATATTGAACAGCGGGCCGCCGGAGTTGCCCGGATTGATGGCCGCATCGGTCTGGAGCATACTGATGACGGTGTTGTCGGTGGTGACCTCCCGGTTGATGCCGCTGACATAGCCCACGGTCTCCGTGGCAGCCAGACGGCCAAGAGGATTGCCGATGGCGACTACCATGTCGCCGATGGAAAGATTGCCGCTGCTGCCGATGGTCGCGGCGGACAGTCCCTCGGCTTCCACCTTCAGAACGGCCACGTCGTTGGTGGCGTCGTAGCCCTTCACCGTGGCGGCATACTCGTCGCCGCTGTGGGTGGTGACGGTGATATTGCTCGCGTTCTGCACCACGTGGTAATTGGTCACCACGTAGCCGTCCTCCGTCAGGATGAAGCCGGAACCGGAGGACGTTCCCTCCACGCTCTGGCCGTAGGCGGTGGTCTGCATGGTGCAGGAAATGGCGACCACGCTGTCAACATTGCTCTGATACAGCTGCGCCGGAGTCATGGCCGAACCGTCCGCTGCCGGGAGCGCGCCGGATGTACCAGAAGGAACGCTGTCGATTTGCTTCTGCAAATCGTCAATTTGCCTGCCCAGCTGCTGGGTGATCTGGCTGGTTTTCTGCTCCCACTTCCGGTTGACGCCGGAAGCCGTGATCAGGCAGCCGGAAGCCACCAGCGCCACAACAAGAACGGCGGCGATAACGGTCTTCCAAGGCGACTTGCCGGATCTACGGGGCTTTTTCTCCCGCTTCTCTGGCGGCTGCGTCTGGGGCTGGTACTGATACTGATACGGCCGGGGCTGGCCGGTCATATAGGGGGAATTGGCGTAGGGAGACTCCCTGCGGCCCGTACCGGCGGCGTG
>OLOA01004524.1_pt1 | contig 10395 bp, 8 predicted proteins | sample 1672201 | NCBI WGS metagenome assembly OLOA01 (sample SAMEA3136658, study PRJEB25190) | human gut metagenome
CGCGTGCTGGCGTTCGATGAAATGGGCCGCGCCGTTCTGCGGCAGGCAAAAAAGACGGGCGGCCTCCCGCTTGTAAACGCAGGCCAGACCCCGCCGGACACAGCGTATGGCGCGCTGGAGCGCCGCTGCGCGGCGCTCTACGGTCTGTTTGCCGCGCAGCCGGAGCTTTGCCCCGAACAAATCGCGCGCGTTTACCGGAAATGAAAAAACCGCCCGTCCGGGCGGTTTTTCACGTTATATTTCCTGCCGGCCTTCCAGTGCGCGCAGAAGCGTGACCTCGTCTGCATATTCCAGCTGGCTCCCGACCGGGATGCCGTAGGCCAGACGCGTGACCTTTACGCCCATCGGGCGAAGCAGACGCGACAGGTACATGGCCGTGGCCTCGCCCTCGGTATCCGGGTTCGTGGCCATGATGACCTCACGCACAGAGCCGTCTGCGACGCGGTTCAGCAGCTCGCGGATGCGCAGATCGTCCGGCCCGACGTGGCTCAGAGGCGAAATGACGCCGTGCAGCACATGGTACACGCCATGGTATTCCCGCGCCCGCTCCATGGCGATCACATCCTTCGGCTCTGCCACAACGCAGATGAGACTGTGGTCGCGCTCGGGGTCGGCGCAGATCGCGCACAGCTCCTGATCGGTCAGGTTCTGGCAGACCGGGCAGAGGCGAACGCTGTCCTTCGCGTCCAGAATGGCCTGCGCAAAGCTCTGCGCCTCATCCTTCGGCAGCGACAGGACATAAAACGCCAGCCGCTGCGCCGACTTCATGCCGATGCCGGGCAGACGCGCAAATTGTTCGGTCAGCCGCTCAAGCGCGGCGGGAAACGCGCGCATCAGAACAGGCCGCCCAGATTCAGGCCGCCCGTCAGCTTGGCCATATTCGCGGACTGGTCGGCCTCGGCCTTGCGCATGGCCTCGTTGACCGCCGCAACGATCATATCCTGCAGCATTTCCACATCCTCCGGATCGACCGCTTCAGGGTCGATGGTGATGGACTTGAGCTCGCGGTTGCCTCCGCATACGGCTGTGATCACACCGCCGCCCGCCGTCGCCTCGTATTCCTTTGCCTGCAGCTCCTCCTGCATCTTCATGAGGTTTTCCTGCATCTTCTGGGCCTGCTTCATCATCTGCATCTGATTCATGCCGCCCATCGGCATACCGCCGCGATATCCGCCTTTTGCCATGTTTGTTCTCCTTCTATCGTAAATAAATTATTTGATCGTAAAAATGTCGCTGTGCTGCTGTCCGAACTGAACAAGCGCGTCCATCGGGTCGTCTCCCAGCCGTGAAAGCCGGTTTTTGAGTGCGAAGCGCACCGAGACGGGCCTGCCCAGAATCGCCGACGCTTTTTCCCGGACAAGGGCTTCCGTGTTCGGCGTTTTTTTGACCAGATCAATGACAAGCTCCGTGTCCGTCGCCATAATGAGCGCGTCGCCCTGCAAAACCGGGTGAACGGGGCCGTTCACGGCAAAGAAGCCGCTGATCTTAGCCGGAAGCGCCGCACGCAGCTTTTCAGACAGCGCGGGCCAGAAGCCGGCAGGCGTTTCGGCCTGCGGCGCGGCAGACGACTGCTCCTGCGTCTGCGCCGGAGGCGCGCTCCCGCGTTCCGGATCATCCGCATCGTCCGGGAAGGGCGGGCGGTCGTCATCAAATGCATCCCCGCCGCTGGCTTTGGGCGCGCTTTTCACCAGCACGCCGGAGGCCAGCTGCTCCTCCACGCGCGAGATGCGTGCGTCCAGCGCCTGCGCGTCCAGCCGCAAGGACGGCTCGCACAGCTGCATCAGAAGCAGCTCCGCCGCTACGCGCACGTCGGTGTTCTTGCCGAACGAGACGCGGGTTTTCTGCGTTTCCGTCAGTACGCGCATCAGTTCGCCCGGAGAGAAGACCGATTGCAGCGCCAGCGCCTGCTGCTCTGTCGCAATGCCGGAGAGCATGGAAAGCCCGCTCTTCGGGGCCGTGCGCAGCACGAGCAGATCGCGGCAGAGCGCGCACATCTCGCCCAGCAGCGCACTCACATCCTTGCCCGCGGAATAAAGCGCGGAAAAGATCGTCAGCGCCTTTGCCGTATCCTGCTCTGCGATGGCCTGCATCAGCTCCGCCGTGCGCTTTTCGCCCGCAAGGCCGAGAGACGCATAGACGCTTTCGAGCGTCACGGGGCCGTTTGCCGCCGACGCGCACTGGTCGAGCAGGCTCACGCCGTCGCGCATGCCGCCGTCAGCCAGCCGGGCCAGAAGATTGATCGCCTCCGGCTCAATTTCGATATGCTCCTGATAGGCGATGAAATTCAGCCGGGAGGCAATTTCATCGGGCCGCAGACGCTTGAACGCGAACCGCTGACAGCGGGACAGGATCGTCGCGGGAACCTTCTGCAGCTCGGTCGTCGCCAGAATGAATAACAGATGCACAGGCGGCTCTTCGATGATTTTCAGCAGCGCGTTGAATGCCGCCGTCGAGAGCATATGCACCTCGTCGATGATATACACGCGCATTTTGACCGTGCCGGGCGTGTAAATTGCGTCGTCACGCAGAACGCGGACGGAATCGACGCCGTTGTTCGAGGCCGCGTCGATCTCCAGCACGTCCATGCAGCTGCCCTCGTCGATGGCGCGGCATGACGGGCACAGCCCGCAGGGGTCGCCATGATTCGGGTTTTCACAGTTGACGGCCTTGGCCAGAATCTTGGCGCAGGACGTCTTGCCGGTGCCGCGCGTACCGGTAAACAGATACGCATGGCTGAGCTTGCCCGTTTCGAGCTGTGCGCGCAGTGTGTCGGTCACGCTCTTCTGACCGACTACATCCGAAAATGTCTGCGGCCGGTATTTGCGATATAACGCCTGATACATATCCGTTCACCTCCGGAGCTTCTATTATACACAAAAACTGCGCAGAAGGAAAGCCTCTGCGCAGTTTTTTATGATTCCGTCAGATCGATCTTCCGTGCAGATATGACGCTGCCCTACAGATGGGTACACTTCAGCCCAAAGCGGCGAAAGAGTTCCGTGTTCAGGTTCGGTGCGGCGGCGGTGTCGAATTCTGGCTGATAGGAAAGGCCGACCATCTCGTATTTCGCACCCGCCGTCACGTGGTACGGCAGCAACTCGACCTGCTCCAGATCATCCGCGTCCAGAAGGCGGCGGGCCGCAGCGCCGAAATTCTCCTCCGAATCGTTGACGCCGGGGATGACCGGAATGCGGATGCGGAACGGCCTGCCGCTTTTCTTGAGCCGTTCGAGGTTTTCCAGAATCGGCTCATTGGACACGCCTGTATAGTGCCGGTGCTGCTCCGGGTCCATCAGCTTCAGATCCATCATGACATACTCGACCCGCGCCAGCACGGCTTCAAATACGCTCCCGCTGCAATAGCCGCTCGTTTCGATCGCGCGGTGCATCCCCGCGACGCGGTCCAGCGTTTCCAGCAGGAACTCCGGCTGCCCCGTCGGTTCACCGCCGGAAAAGGTCACGCCGCCGGACATTGCGGCAAGATAGTCCTTGTCGCGCAGAAGCTTTTGGGCCAGTTCCTGTGCCGTATAGCGTTTTCCGCATAGCTTCCGCAGCCCCTGTGGGCAGGCGCGGATACACTGGCCGCAGGCTGTGCAGCTTTTCCCGCCGTTCGGGCAGGCTCTGACGCAGGCCCCGCAGTGCAGGCAGTTGTTTGACGACACCATCAGCTGCGGCTGATAGGAAAGCCCCTCCGGGTTGTGGCACCACATACAGCGCAGCGGGCAGCCCTTCAAAAACACCGTCGTGCGGATGCCGGGGCCGTCGTAGACGGCAAGCTGCTTGATGTCGAATACGGTTCCGACTGCCGACGCGTTATCCACGGGCATGCCGGACCTCAAAGTCGCGCAGCTCCTTGTAAAGCGCGAACTGCTTCTCATAATACGCGTGCCGCTGCGCGTCGGGCTTTGCCGTCTGGCCGTAGCGGACGAAGCGGGCGGCAAGGGCTGTCCGGTCCTTTTCGCCGGTCGCGGCGGCAAGACCGAGGATCGCGCTGCCGAGCGCACCGGCCTCGTCGGCCAGCGTGGGCCGAATTTCAGCGCCCAGAATATCCGCCTTGATCTGCCGCCAGACGGGCGACTTCGCGCCGCCGCCCGCAGCGAAGAGCGTCGTCGGACGAATGTCGTATTTGGCAAGCTTTTCGAGGTTATAACGCATCTCGAAGGTCAGGCCCTCAAGAATGGCGCGGTAGAGATCAGCGGGCGAGGTGTGCATTGTGAGGCCGTAGATCGTGCCGCGCGCACCGGTCAGCACGTCCGGTGTGCCGCCCATACCCTGCAAAAACGGCAGAACGATCAGCCCCGTCGGCTCCGGCGGGCAGGTCTCGTTCAGAAGGTCGTAGACCGAGCACCCGCGCTCCTTCGCGGCCTGCTTGAGATAAAACGCCAGCGAATCGCGGTACCAGCGCACAACTGCGCCGCCGGAGATATTATAGGCGTAGGTCACATAGCCCCGCCCGTCCAGATACGGGACGCAGGCGTAATTTTCGCGTTCAAAGTCCAGCGTTTCGGGGATGGATGCGAACAGCGGGCAGATGCATTCGACCGTGCCGGTCGTATCGACAGCCTCGCCGGGGTTCGCCACGCCGCAGCCAAGAGCGTTGACGATCTGGTCATGCGAGCCGATGACGACCTTGACGCTCTGCGGCAGGCCGAGCGCGGAGGCTGCCTCCTGCGTGAGCGTTCCGGCGCACGCGCCGGTCGGCAGGACGGCTGGGAGCGTTTCCGGGTCGATGCCGCAGGCGCTCGTCAGCTCGTCCGACCAGCAGAGCTTCCGCACGTCAAAGAGAATGCTGCGGCAGGCAAGGGAATAATCCGCCACCGTCTCGCCAGACAGGCAGAAGCAGATATAGCTTGCAATGAACAGGAACTTCCACACCGGGCGCGGAGCCGTGCGGAGCGTATAGAGCATTTTCGCCAGCGAATACGACGCGTCCGGCAGGACGCAGGTGATGCGCATGAATTTTTCCGCGCCGACCGACTCGATCAGACGGGAGAATTCTCCGCTTTCGGTGTTGGCAAAATAGAGAATAATATCGCTCAGCGGCTGGCCGCCGCGGTCGACGGGGACGAAGGACTCGCCGAAGGAGGAGACGGTGATGGCCGCGACCTGCTTTGCGTCGTCCAGCTTTTTGACGCAGTCGGAGATCACGAAAAACACGCTCTCGCGCAGTGCCAGCGCGTTCAGGTTCACCTCGCCGGGCTTCGTGGGGTATTCGCGGTAGGACATGGCGATCTGCTCGCCGGTATCGCGGAAGGCGACGCATTTGCAGCCGGTTCCGCCGATATCAATGCCAAGGCTGATCATAGATGGGCCTCACTTTCTCACGCAGAAGCGGTAAATGGTCGTCTCGTGCAGCGCCTCGCCCTGCCGGAGCACCGGGGACGGGAACGCGGGCTGATTGATCGCGTCGGGATAGTGCTGCGTTTCGAGGCAGAAGCCGCTGTAGGACGCGTAGCGCGCGCCGTTTTTGCCCGCACGGTCAGAAATGAAGTTGCCGGTGTAGAGCTGCACGCCCTCGAGCGTCGTCTCGACCTCCATCACGATGCCGGTCTGATTGCCCTCGGCCTGTCCGATTTTACGAAGGCCCTTTCCATCGAGGCAGAGGTTCGTATCGTAGCCGCGGAAGGGGGCAAGCGCCGCGTCATGAATGTCTTGGCCAATGGGCTTCGCGGTGCGGAAGTCCATGCAGGTGCCGTCCACGGGGGCGATCTCGCCGGTCGGCAGCGTTGCGGCGTCGGCGGGCGTATAGGCGGAGGCGTTCAGCTGGAGCAGATGGCCCAGCACGTCGCCGCTGCCCTGTCCGTTGAGGTTGAAGTAGGCGTGATTGGTAAAATTCGCAACGGTATCCGCACTGCTGACAGCACGGTAGTCAATATGCAGCGCATTGTCGTCCGTCAGCGTGAAGGTGATAGACACGTTGAGTCTGCCGGGGTAGCCCTCCTCGCCGTCAGCCAGAACCGTCGTGAATTCGACGCTGTTTTCACGGCAGGCGTAATTCCAGAGCTTCTTGTCGAACCCGCACAGACCGCCGTGGAGCTGGTTTTTGCCCTCGTTGGCCGTGAGGTGGAAGCGCTGGCCGTTCAGCGTGAATGCCGCGCCCGCGATGCGGTTGCCGTTTCGGCCGATGCACGCGCCGAGATAGCCGTCATTTTCTTCATATTCCTTTACCGTCTCATAGCCGAGCAGCACGTCGGTCAGAACGCCGTTCCGGTCGGGAACGACAATGGACTGGATCGTCGCGCCGTAGGACAGGAGCGTCACGCGCATATGATTGCTGTTTTCCAGCGTAATGGCGACAGGCGCGCCCTTCGAGCACAGGGGGAGCTTTTGAATGGTCAGCATAAAAAACGTCCTTTCGTAAAAAGTGCGGTGAGACTGTCAAAAAATACAGATAGCAGTTAGATGATAGAGTAGCAGGGGAAGAGTGAAGGGGGCAAAGAGCCCCCTTCGCGTTCAATCAACTAAGTTTTCGAACTTTGAAAAAGTTCGAAAACTTGCCTCAGCGTGGCGAAAAGACCTTTTCGACACGCTGAGGCGCGCTGCAGCAGCAACGCGCCTCATGAAGATCTGCTGCGATTGCGTTCATTCTATCAGAACGCAGTGGCTTTGAAAAGCCGCAGCGCAATTATTTCTTTGCAACGTACTTCTGCACGTCGATGGCGACGGCGATGATGATAATCGCGCCGCGGATGATGTACTGGAGGTATGCGTTGACGCCGAGGAAATACAGGCCGTAGTTGATCGCCTGCAGGATGATCGAGCCGATCACGACGCCGGGGACGGTGCCGATGCCGCCGTTGAAGGAAACGCCGCCGATGACGCAGCCCGCGATGGCGTCAAGCTCGTAGTTGATGCCGGTTGCAGTACCGACGGACTGGATACGGGCGCCCTCGAGGAAGGAGGCGATGCCGTACATCAGACCGGCGTACAGGAACACGCCCATGATGGTCTTCGTGACGGAAACGCCGGAGACCTCAGCCGCCTCGGCGTTGCCGCCGACGGCGAACATATTCTTGCCGAAGCGGGTCTTGTTCCAGACGAGCCATGTCAGAACGCCCAGCAGCAGGAAGATGATGACCAGATACGGCAGCTTGAAGCCGAAGATATCGACGGAGCCGGTCGCGAGCGCCAGATAGCGCTGGTCAAGGGAGGACAGCGCCTGCGTGGAGCCGGAGGGCTGGTTCTCGATGTAGATGCAGCACAGGCCGTAAGAGATCAGCTGCGTGCCGAGGGTGACGATGAAGGGGTGCATATGGAGCTTTGCCATGCCGAAGCCGTTGAACGCGGAGATGACGACCGCGATGGCCACGCAGGCGAGGAACGGCACGATCAGAGGCAGCGGCTCGGTGATGCTGGGATAGTATCTCGAAGCGAACGTGACCGACTGCAGCAAGGAGGCTGCGACAGCCGCGCAGAGGCCGAGCACACGGCCGACGGACAGGTCGGTACCGGCAAGGATGATGATGCCTGCGACGCCGTAGGCCAGAATACCCTTCGTGGAGGCCTGCTTCAGAATGGAGATCAGGTTGCCGACGGAAAGGAAGTTGGGCTTGATCGCAACGATCACAACAAGGAGCAGAAGAAGGATGATGTACAGCGCGTATTTCAGCAGCGTATCCTTCAGCTTCTGCGGGTTCATTTTCTTAGAATTCGTCATTTTCTCAACCTCTTTATACATATTGCGCAGCCAGACGCATGATGGTTTCCTGTTCGTTTTCAACGCCGCCGAAGTCCTTGCCGCGTTCGAGGATACCGGCCATATGGCCGTTGCTCATGACAAGGATGCGGTCGCAGATCCCGATCAGCTCCGGCATTTCGGAAGAGACCATCATAACAGCCTTGCCCTCTCTGGCAAGCTGCAGGATCAATTCGTAAATCTCGTACTTGGCGCCGACGTCGATGCCGCGCGTCGGCTCGTCGAGGAGCAGAACATCGGGCTTCGTCAGCAGCCAACGGCCAAGAATGACCTTCTGCTGGTTGCCGCCGGAGAGGTTTTTGATGAGCGTCTTCTGCGACGGCGTTTTGATGTGCATGGAGGAAATGGACCAGTCCGTATCGGCGGTCATTTTTTTATCGGAAAGCAGCGGGCCCTTTTTATAGGAACCGAGGTTTGAAATTACGGTGTTGAACAGAATGCTGGCATAGGGGAAGATGCCGGTCGCGCGGCGCTCCTCCGTCAGCATGGCGAAGCCGTTTTTGATGGACTGACGCGGCGTTTTGTTGGAAATGGGCTTGCCGTTCAGCTTGATCTCGCCGCTCTCGCGCGCCATGATGCCGAAGATCGTGCTCAGAAGCTCCGTTCTGCGCGAGCCGACCAGACCGGCCACGCCGAGCACCTCGCCCGCGCGAAGCTCGAACGAGACGTCCTGACAGGTGGGCATATACTTGCCGGTCAGGTGGGAGACCTCCATCAGCACGTCGCCGGGGACATTGTCCTTGGCGGGGAAGCGGTTGGTCATTTCGCGGTTGACCATGCGCTTGATGATATCGTCGGTCGAGAGGTTCTCCGTTTTGTCGGTGGAGATCCACTGGCCGTCACGCATGATGGTGACCTCGTCGGAGATGCGCTTGATCTCGTCCATCTTGTGGGAGATATAAATGATGCCGACGCCCTGATCGCACAGGCGGCGCATGATGCGGAACAGGTGCTCGACCTCCTCGCTGGTCAGCGAAGACGTCGGCTCGTCGAGCACGAGGATCTTTGCGTTATAGGAGACTGCCTTCGCGATCTCAAGCATCTGGCGCTGGGAAACGGCCATGGTGCCGATGATCGTCTTCGGGTCGACCTTAATTTCCAGATCGTCCAGAACAGCCTTGGTGTCGTTGTACATTTTCTTGTGGTCGACCAGTCCGGCCTTCAGCGGGAACCGGCCCAGCCACATATTTTCCATGACGCTGCGGTAGAGCACCTGATTGAGCTCCTGATGCACCATGGCTACGCCGTGATCGAGGGCGTTGCGCGGGCTGGTGAAATTGATCTCCTTGCCGTTCATCCGGATGGAGCCCGCGTCCTTTTTATAGATACCGAACAGGCACTTCATGAGCGTCGATTTACCGGCGCCGTTCTCGCCCATGAGGGCGTGGATGGAGCCGGGACGCAGCTGGAGCTTGGCATGGTCCAGCGCCTTGACGCCCGGGAACTGCTTTTCGATATCAAGCATTTCGAGCAGGTAGTTTTCTTCCAAGTGTATCACCAATTCCTTTTTGCATAATCAGGTGGCCCCGGAGGGCCACCTGATTCGATTACGATTCTCTTACTAAGATCAGCAGAATGGTCTGAACAGATTATTCCGCAGTGATCTTTGCGTACGGGATACGGATGGAGAAGCCGTCGTCAGCCATGGTGTAGTCGGTGCCGTCGAGCCAATCCTTGCCCAGAGCGCCGTTGATGGCCATGAGGATGTTGGCCTTGCCCATTGCGTCGCCGTCCTGCTTGACAGTACCGTAGAGCTTGCCGGCGTTGATGTACTCAACAGCCGTATCAGTGCAGTCAACGCCGATGACGATGATCTCGTCGCCGCCGTCGCCGAGGTTGTAGCCGACCTCGTTCAGAGCAGCGATGACGCCGATGGCCATGTCGTCGTTGTTGCAGAAGACGACCTCAATGTTCTCAACGCCGAGGGAAGCGATCTGCGCGGTCATCATTTCCTGTGCCTTGGCGGTATCCCAGTTAGCGACCTGGTTCTCGGTCATCATCTCGCAGGGAACGCCCTTCTCGATCGCGGTGGACAGGGAATACTCGGTACGGGCGATGGCTTCGGGGTTGTTGATCTCGCCTTCGAACTCAAGGGTAGCGACCTTGCCGTCGCCGTTCTTGTCGACGCGCTCGGGGTTGGCGGCATACAGGTCAGCGAGGATCTCGCCCTGCATGATGCCGGCCTCTTCGGGCTTGGTGCCGACGAAGATGGAGTTGGAACCGGTCACGATCGTGGAGTCAACAGGCTCCTTGTTGTAGAAGGAGATGGGGACATTGTACTGCTTGGCAAGGTCAACCAGATACTGGCCAGCGGAGGTGTCGCAGAGGTTGATGATGATGTGGTCCTTGCCTGCGGCGAACATAACGTCGGCCTGGTTGTTCTGGGTAGCCTGGTCGTCGTTGCCGTCCTGCATTTCGAGGTTGATGGTCAGGCCCTTCTCAGCGCCGATCTCCTTGGCGTACTTGTCCATGGCAACACGGACAGAGGAGCCGTAGGTGTCGGAATACTTCCAGACGAGAACGCCGATGTTCAGCTCGGTCTTGCCGTCGGCAGCAGCCTCGGTAGCGGTTTCCTGGACTGCGTCGGTCTTGTTGTCAGTCTCAGCGGGAGCCGGGGTGTCGGTGGTCTTGGCGGCGCAGGCGGCCATGGCCAGAACCATCATCACTGCAAGCAGCAAAGCGATGATCTTTTTCATTGTG
>OLOA01004528.1_pt1 | contig 10387 bp, 6 predicted proteins | sample 1672201 | NCBI WGS metagenome assembly OLOA01 (sample SAMEA3136658, study PRJEB25190) | human gut metagenome
ACGGAGGATGCATGTTTTGGCTTGAATGCATCTCGCCCCATCGCCAAAGGCGATTCAAAATGGCGAGATGCGTTACTGGTCGCACATAGTGTGAGCAGTAACTTACGGTGTGTTTATGATAACACATTTTCTAATAAATTTGAATCTCTATCAAAAATACGGTATACTTAACAGCAAAAGGAGGATGAATTATGCTTATAAAAAATGGTTTTCTAATTGATCCTGCATCTGATACAGAACGTCTTGTCGACCTTCGCATCACAGACGATCTGATCCAGACACTCGCAGATGCCGGAACTCTGACACCTGAAAATGGAGAGGATGAGCTTGATGCTGCAGGACTTATGATTTCTCCAGGACTTGTTGACACACACATTCATTTCCGTGATCCCGGATTTACTTATAAAGAAGATCTCCATACCGGATCTCTTGCAGCTGCTGCCGGTGGATTTACTTCCGTGATCTGTATGGCAAATACTTCACCTGTCATCGATTCTGTTCCGGTTCTCAAAGAACTGATGGAACGGGAGGCTTTGGAAGACATCCATATTTTCCAGGCTGCTGCTGTTTCCTGCGGACTCAAAGGTGAGGAAATGACTTCTATGAAAGAACTTGCCGCTGCCGGTGCCTGTGGATTCACAGATGACGGAATTCCTCTTAAGAATGCTGCCTTTCTCTATAAGGCAATGGAAGAGGCGAAGGCACTTGACCTTCCGATCAGTCTTCATGAAGAAGATCCTGCATTTATTGAAACAAACGGAATCAACCACGGACCTGTATCTGATGCGCTGGGCATCTACGGATCTCCTTCGATTGCTGAAGAATCTCTTGTTGCCAGAGATTGTCTGCTGGCGCTTCGTTCCGGTGCACAGGTCGTGATCCAGCATATCAGCTCCGGACAGTCCGTTGAACTGGTACGTACCTTTAAAGCTATGGGAGCAAATCTGCATGCAGAGGCAACTCCGCATCATTTCACTTTGACAGATGAAGCTGTATTAAAATACGGCGCACTTGCCAAGATGAACCCACCGCTTCGTACAGAAAATGACCGCCTTGCTATCATCGAAGGTCTCAAAGACGGTACGATCGATCTGATTGCTACAGACCACGCGCCACACAGTACAGAAGAGAAATCCCGTCCTATCACACAAACACCAAGCGGTATTATTGGTCTTGAGACTTCCCTTGCTCTCGGAATCACTTCCCTTGTACGTCCGGGACACTTGACATTAAGCCAGCTGATTGAGAAGATGACGATCAATCCTGCCAGCCTGTATCACCTTCCGTGCGGTTCTGTCGCAGAAGGAAAATCAGCTGATCTTGTACTGTTTGATCCGAATGAGAAATGGACTCCTGAGACTTATGCCTCTAAGTCTTCTAATTCTCCATTTACCGGATGGGAATTGTATGGAAAGGTAAAATATACAATCTGTGATGGACAGATTGTATACAAGGATACGCCACACCGACGAGATGCGTAGCATTTTTGAGGTTTGCTCTGAACAGTTACATTATTTTTATAATCTAAGAGGTCCCCTGCAGAATCTTTCATTTCCGCAGGGGGCCTCTTCTTTGCTCATTAATCCTCGATCGCTGTTACTGTATAATCTTTGTCTTCGACTGTCTTTTTCAGCACTTCATTACTGATTTCGGAATTCAGTGTCACAACCGCTGTTCCGGCCTCATGGCTGACTTCTGCTGTATCAACCTGCTCAAGTGCCTCGAGAGCTTTCTTCACAGCCGCCTCACAGTGTCCACACATCATTCCTTCGATTTTCATTGTCTTTGTCATCTTTGTCTCCTCCTTGTTTTCTGACTCATTTTTGTCTGCTAAGACAATATCTGAAACAGTATTTTCTGCTGTTTCTATCTTTTTCATCTTTCTTTTTCTGTCTTTGCTGGCATCGTGCATTTTAAACAGATTCAGTCTCAATGCATTTGTTACTACACAGAAACTGGACAGGCTCATTGCCGCCGCTCCGAACATCGGATTTAATTTCCAACCAAAGACCGGGATCCAGATTCCTGCTGCCAGTGGAATTCCTATCGCATTATAGAAAAATGCCCAGAACAGATTCTCATGAATGTTGCGCAATGTTGCACGGCTCATACGGATTGCCGCCGGCACGTCACTTAACCGGCTCTTCATCAGCACAACATCCGCTGCATCGATTGCAATATCTGTCCCCGCTCCAATGGCAATTCCCATATCTGCCCTGGTCAGTGCCGGTGCGTCATTGATACCGTCACCTACCATCGCAACCTTTCCTTTTTCTTTCAGCTTGCGGATCACCTGTTCTTTTCCTTCCGGAAGAACACCTGCGATCACTTCATCCACACCTGCCTGCTCACCAATTGCCTTCGCTGTGCGCTCATTATCTCCGGTCAGCATAACAACATGGATTCCCATATTCTGAAGTTCTTTCACTGCCTGTGGACTGTCTTCCTTGATCACATCCGCAACTGCGATCATGCCAAGGAACTGCTCATTCCTTCCAAAGAACAGCGGTGTCTTTCCTTGCTGTGCCAACCGTTCCGCCCGTTCTTTTATGCTGGCAGAAATCTTCATTTTGTCAGAAATGAATTTAAAATTGCCTCCATACAGCCAGTCCTCTCCAAGTTTTCCTGACAGACCATTTCCCGGAACTGCCTGAAACTGTGTGATTTCACTTTTCTGCTCTGCTTCCCCATTTTCTTCTGCCTTTGCAAGAATTGCCCGGGCAAGCGGATGCTCACTTTTCTTCTCCAATGCATTTGCAAAAAATAATAATTCATGTTCTGTCATTCCGTCCGCAGGGAGCAGATCCGTCACCTTCGGTTCTCCACTTGTGATCGTTCCTGTCTTATCAAGTGCAACAATCTCCGTCTTTCCTGTCTCTTCCAGCGAAACAGCTGTCTTAAACATGATTCCATTCTTCGCGCCCATTCCATTTCCAACCATAATTGCAACCGGAGTGGCCAGACCTAATGCACACGGACAGCTGATCACCAGAACAGAAATTCCCCTTGCAAGTGCAAATCCAACAGGCTCTCCGACAAGCAGCCATACGATCATTGTGACAACTGCAATAGAAATAACTGCCGGAACAAATACTCCTGAAACTTTATCTGCCACTTTGGCAATTGGCGCTTTTGTTGCTGCCGCATCACTTACCATCTGAATGATCTGTGATAATGTCGTATCCTCGCCAACTCTCGTCGCCTCGCAACGCAGAAAACCTGACTGATTCATTGTAGCCGCAGACACTTTATCCCCTTCTGCTTTATCTACCGGTATACTCTCTCCGGTCAGGGCAGCTTCATCTACTGCACTGTTTCCTTCCAGAACAATTCCATCCACCGGAATATTCTCCCCAGGTCTTACAACAAACTGATCTCCTCTTCTCACCTGGTCAATCGAAACTTCCTGTTCTTTTCCATCACGCAGGAGCGTTGCTGTCTTTGGTGCCAGCTTCATAAGGCTTTTTAATGCATCTGTTGTCTTTCCCTTTGAATGCGCTTCAAGCATCTTTCCGACTGTGATCAACGTTAAAATCATTGCTGCTGATTCAAAATAAAATTCATGCATCAGCTCCATCACATGATCCATATCGCCTGCCGTCTGCGCTGCTGTCATAGCGAATAATGCATACACGCTATATCCATAAGATGCACCTGCACCAAGTGCAACCAGCGTATCCATATTTGGTGCTCTATGGATCATGCCTTTCCATCCACTGATAAAAAACTTCTGATTGATCACCATAACGATTGTCGTTAACAGGAGCTGCGCCAGCCCCATCGCCACATGATTCCCTTCCAGAAATACCGGAAGTGGCCAGCCCCACATCATATGCCCCATTGACAGATACATGAGCGGAATCAAAAAACACAAAGAAGCGATCAGACGCCTTTTCATCTTCGGTGTCTCCCTGTCTTTCAACGCATCTTCCGCACAGTTCTGCTCACTTTGATTCATCCCATGCCCTTCATTCTTTGCAGATTTCAACGTTGCCCCATATCCAGCTTCCTCAACAGCCGCAATGACCGCATCTACTGTTGCTGTGCCTTCCACTCCCATGGAATTCGTCAGAAGACTGACTGAACAGTTCTCAACTCCGGGGACTTTCCCAACTGCCTTCTCAACACGGGCACTGCAGGCTGCACAACTCATTCCCGTCACATTATATTGTTCCATCTTACTCCTCCTTCAAGTTGTGATCCGGACTTTTTGTGCCGGATCTCTCTTCAGATCTTTTATCGCATCAATTTCTGAAGTGTCGTCACGAGCTCATCAATCGTTTCATCTTTTCCATCCCGGATATCATCTACCACACAGGTCCGGATATGATTTGCCAAAAGCACTTTATTGAAACTATTCAGAGCCGCATTCACCGCAGATACCTGAATCAGAATATCCGGACAATACGCGCCTTCTTCAACCATCCTTCGAACTCCCCTGACTTGTCCTTCAATTCTGCTCAGACGATTCATCAGATCTTTATATTCTTTTTCCGGGCGGTCCTTTGTCTTGTGACAACATCCCGGACAGACTTTCTTTTCTTCCATTGTATTCCTCCTGTCATATAACCCCCTGGGGGTATATTTTCTAATTATTAATATATACCCCCTACAGGTATATTTCAAGTGCTTTTTAACAAAAAGTTACTGCTCATGCTACGTGCGGTTGCTGCTTACACTATATGCGGCCGGCAACAACAAAGAAGCTGTCATGGAACATTTCACAATTGTATCTATGTTCCATGCAGCTTCTCTGCAATCCATTATTATGTTCGTTATTATATTTCCTGACAAATCTGTCTTATTCTACACTCTTGAGTGATTCAACCATGTTAATCTTCTTTAACTTAAAATACATCACTCCATTGACAAACAATGAAAAAGCCACTGTCAGAAGAAAGGCATACAGGAAACTTGGTGGATCGATATTTCGTCCAAACATAACCGAATCAATCTCCACTGTCTCAACAATAAAGCGGTGCAGAATTTTTCCGATCAACAATCCCGCCAGTGCCCCAATCAAGGTCAGCAGGATATTCTCTCTGTAAACATAAGAAGAAACTTCCTTGTCATAAAATCCAAGTACCTTTAATGTTGCCAGTTCTCTCTTGCGCTCTGTAATGTTAATATTATTCAGATTATACAGCACTACAAATGCCAGCATTCCTGCTGAAATAATCAATACAATAATCACAATGTCCAGACTCTCCAACATATGATCCACCTGCTTTTTCAGGCTTGTCGTATAGCTGATGCTAAGTGTTCCATCACACTTCATTACATTTTCGCCGACATCCTTTGCCTCCTCTGTTGTACGATCCTGAGTTCTATAATAAATTGAATTATAGACCGGAGCCTCACCGAATGTCTTTTCATAGACTTCAGATGTCATATAGAGATAATGTCCCATATAGTTCTCACAGATTGCACTGATCAAGACCGTTTTCTCTCCATCATCTGTATCAATCGTTAATTTATCACCGACATTGACTTCCAGCAGTTTCGCTACTTTTTCAGTCAGGATTGCTCCTTTATCATCCAAGGAATAAATTTCTTTTGTCTTCCGATCCCGGATCACGACAAACTTTTTGAATGCTTCCACATCTTTTGGTACATCTAAATAAACTTCCTGAGAAGACTCTCCTGAACTAATCTCAATATTTTTCAAAAGATTTTCTGCAGTCACTGATACCTTCTTATCCGTATCCAGTTCTTTCTGAACCTCAATTCTCTCTTCTTCTGTCACATCTTCCTTTAAAATAACGTCTCCATCATAAAGCTGAATCTGTTCGTATTGAAGCGGAACGATTGCTGAAATAGAATCTTTTAATCCAAAACCAAACAACATCATGCCCATACAACCGCCAATTCCAAATACTGTCATGAAGAAGCGTTTTTTATACCGCACCAAATTACGCACGGTCGATTTCCATGTAAAATTCAGATTTTTCCAGATAAACGGAACTCGTTCCAGAAATACTCGTTTTCCCTGTTTTGGTGTCGGCGGACGCATCAATTCTGCTGCCTGCTCCCGTAATTCTTTCATACAGGAGAACAGTGTTGCGATTACTGTACATGCAAGTGCCGCTGCACATGCTGTTACAGCATAATACAAATTATACGGGATCACAACATCATGCATATGACGATACATGATCTTATATGCAGTGATAATGATATATGGAATTATCTTTTCTCCAATCAGAATTCCGAAAACACCACCGGTTAATGTCGCAAGGATCGCATACCAGAGATATTTTCCAACAATTGAAGCATTTCCATATCCGAGAGCCTTCAAAGTACCGATCTGCGTTCTCTCCTCCTCTACCATTCGTGTCATTGTTGTCAGACTGATCAACGCTGCAACAAGGAAGAAAATAAGTGGGAACACTTTACCGATTGCCCGCATACGGTCTGCATTATCTCCATATCCACTGTATTCTGTCAGATTGTTCCGATCATAAACATACCACTTTGGCTTTTCAAGATCATCAATCTTCTGCTGTGCTTTCGCAAGCTCTTCTCTTGCTTCTGTAATCTGCCGCTCTCCATCTTCAATCTTCTTCTGAGCTTCTATACGACCTTCCTCATACACTGCCCAACCGTCTTCCAGCTCCTTTGTTCCGCTGCTTAACTGCTGCTGTGCCTCCTCAATCTTCTTCTGTCCCTCACTGATCTGCTGCCATCCGCTGTCAATCTGCTGCTGACCGGATGTAATCTCCGCCTTTGCCTGATCTATCTGCCGACTTGCGGTAAGGATTGCAGCGTCCCCCTGTGTCAACACATCCGTCAGTTTCTGTATATTATCCTGCAATATCGGAATACCCTCTTCAATCTGAGCTATCCCGGCTTCAACTGCTGGAATCCCTTCGTTGATCTGCGTCAATCCGGCTTCGATCTTTGTCTGGTTTTTCTGAATCTCCGCTTCGGCAGCTTTCGCCTCCAGTTCCATTTTATCCAGATTTGCTTTTAATTCAGTCAACTTCTCTTCCATTGCTGTTTTTTCAGCTTCCAACTGTTCTAACTGAGCCTTTAATTCCGGATCTTCTTCTCCTGCTTCCTGCTTCCGATCGTATTCTTCTTTCAGTGCCTCATAGTTCTGTAGAAGAAGTTCATACTGTGTATTTAGTTCTTCATAAGACTGTTTCAACGGCTGATAAATCTGCTGATACGCAGACTGATAGTCTTCTGCCTGTTGCTGCAATTCTTCCTTTGCTTTCAGAAGCTCGTCTTTCTTTTGCTGCATCTGTGTCTGTTGCGCTAAAAGTTCTTGTCTCTGATCTTCCAGACTTTCTTCCTGCTCTTTCAGTTGTGCCAGCTGATTTCTTAATGTTGTAAGTGCAATCTGTTTTTCGCTAAGTTCCTGTGCACCCTGCTCAACTTGTGCTTTGGACTGATCCAGCTCCTTTTGCTTTGATATCAGAAGATTTCTCGACTGCTCCAGTTCAAGCTTCGAAGCTGCCAGCTGATTTCTTCTTCGTTCAAGCTCTTTCTGCGCTGCATCAAGTTTCTCTCTTGCACTTGCAAGTTCTTCTTCTGCCTCTTTTTTTCCATCCGCCAGATCCTGCTCTGCCTGAGCTAACTCTTCTTGTGCTTCATCCACTTTTTCCTGCGCTGTCGAAGTAATCTCATCATATCTGGCCTGTTCTCTTTCCGCTTTAATTGCCTGAATCTTTTTCAGCACAGAATCCACATATTCTTCATATTCTTTCGTAAATGCAGTCGCTTCCTTTGCACCTTCAACCTGCACTGTAATCTCTGTATACACATCTAATGAAAATGCTTTCTCCGGAACGCAAAGAAAGGCACTGACACTTCCATTTCCAATTGTTGTACTGCCTCTGTGAAATGCAATATACTCCGGACTGCTGACCGTACCAACAATGGTAAATGTATCTGTCTTAAGTGTATCTTCCAAAGAATCCGAAGTCCCACTCGATAATGTGATCTTATCCCCAATCTTCAGATTCTTTCCATCCAGATAATCTGCATCTATTACACATTCATTTTCCTTTTCCGGAAGCCTGCCATCTTCTAACTGAACTTGATTCATCTTATCCTGGAGCGCCATAACATGAACTGCTACCTGGTTTCCCCGAATCGTACAAAGTACATCTGTTGCATAGCTTCCTTCTGCATCCAATACACCATCCACAGCACGAATTGCATCCAGATCATCTTCTGTCAGTCCCATTGTACTCATTATCTGAATATCCATCAGGTTCTTCTCATCGAAATATGCATCTCCTGAATATCTCATATCCGGCTCTGATGCACGGATTCCGGAAAAGAATGCACATCCTATCGCAACAATAAAGAAAATGGATAAAAAACGTCCAAGGCTATGACGGATCTCCATATAAAAGTTTTTTCGTAATGCTTTCTTCATCCACATCCCCTACCATTCAATTTCATCAATCGAAGTCGGATTCTCATTAGATTCTATTCTTGCTACCTGTCCATTTTTTATATGAATCAATCGATCTGCCATCGGCGCAAGTGCCTGATTATGTGTAATGATAATAACTGTCATTCCCTTTTCTCTACACATATTCTGAAGTAATTTCAAAATTGATTTTCCTGTATTGTAATCCAATGCACCTGTTGGCTCATCACAAAGCAAAAGCTTTGGGTTCTTCGCTAATGCTCTCGCGATTGAAACTCGCTGCTGCTCACCGCCGGAAAGCTGTGCCGGAAAATTATTCTTCCGTTCCCCCAGACCAACTTCCTCCAAAACTGCCTGTGCGTCCAACGGATCCTTACTGATCTGCAATGCAAGCTCAACATTTTCCAATGCGGTCAGATTCGGCACAAGATTATAAAACTGAAAAACAAATCCGATGTCATCTCTGCGGTATCCTGTCAGCTGTTTGGAATTATAAGCTGTAATATCTTTTCCATCTACATACAGCTTCCCGCTTGTTGCCGTATCCATTCCGCCGAGAATATTAAGCACAGTTGTCTTACCTGCACCACTTGGTCCAACGATTACAACAAGTTCTCCCTGCTCCATCGAAAAGCTGATGTGATCCACTGCATGAATCTCAACTTCACCCATTTTATAAGTTTTCGTGATATCCTGCACTTTAACGAATTCCTTCATCTACATTCTCCTGACTCTTTTTCTCTTCTTCTGCATCTCTCCTGGCAAGCAGTCTGTTGCTCTTTTCTTCGATTCTCTACAGGCGCAGTTTCTCCCACTCTTCTCCTGCACCAAATGTTTCATGAAAACGTTCCGGAAGCGGTGTATCCTGGAATAATTTCTTCTGATACTGTACGATCAGACTCGCAGCTAACGGCACTGCACCTGAATATTGCCGTTTCAAAACCTTACAATATTTCTGACATAACGGATCTGGCTTTACACTCATCACTATGTCATGCAATGAATCGTATTTCCCCACTGCCTTCATCCCAAGAAACAACGCTTTTCGCTTTCCAGATGTCGGTGCCAGAAACAGCTTATGATAAAAAACCATCCCTTTTAATGCCTTATAGATCTGCTCGGCTGTTACATCTTTGAAAAATGGTGCGATCACTTCCGCATACTCCATCTTCGGCTGAATGTGCTTTGCTGTCAGATAGCGCAAAGGATCATGATAATCTTCCGTCAGCATCATTCGATCCAGTTCCATCTCGATCTCATTGTGTGAAACTCTTCCGACCTGCATAATTTTTTCAACATAAGGATGGCATTCACTGTCTAAAGCAAAATGACAGATAAATCCATAAATATATGCACGCGCCGCTGCCGGATCTTTTACTTTCTCAATCACTTCAACAGCATGATGGAAAAACTCATCGGCAAATTGTTCATGAAGTGTATGCCCCTGTTCATTCACCGGATCTTTCTTTAATGCATTATAATAAAATAAGATATCCGGTCCATGTAACCCAATATCAAACAACTCTCTATGCGCTTCTATAGAATTCTGAAGGGGTCTTGGAAGTGCGCTGAGCACCTCTTTTCCGAATTTATAATGTGCGTATGTTGTTGGCATAAGAAACCTCTCCTTTTTCCGAATTTTCTTGTTAAAATTTATAATTACTCATATTATTATATTAACACATTCTTCCCTGTCTGACAGTAATTATCTTTATAAAAAATATGTGAAATGACATTAAAAATGCTAAATTTTTACTGCTTTTTCACTTCTTTTAACGCAATAATCTCTTGACATTTATATTTCTTTTTACTATATTAGTATGTACAGCACACAAGAGAATGTGTCTGTAACAGTAGAGAGTATTCATTACTCACCCTGATCAGGGCTTGTACTGGTTTCGACAGGGATCTCGAAGATGGAGAAGCTATCCGTAGGCTGATGCGTTAAATCGCAAACTTAAAATTAAACGCTAACGATAATTTCGAATTAGCTGCAGCCTA
>OLOA01004549.1_pt1 | contig 10345 bp, 8 predicted proteins | sample 1672201 | NCBI WGS metagenome assembly OLOA01 (sample SAMEA3136658, study PRJEB25190) | human gut metagenome
CACAGGCTTCTTTGCCATCTGTACCCGTAGCTTTTACAGTGATTTCTCCCGTAGATTCCAGTATTGTTTTCAATGCACCTGTCACAAACGGATCATCATCAACTATAATAATATTCACTTTTTCACCAATCCTAAAAACACATATTTTTGTTATTCACAGTCTTTGGGAACTGTAATAAATATTCTGAACCCATCTTCTGTGGCAATTCTGAAATTTCCTTTAAGTCCGTTCACTCTTTCCTGCATATTTGTCAGTCCAATCCCCTCTGTGTCCTGTTTATTGTACTTAATTTCTTTTCCATTATCTTCCATTGATAGCTGGAATAATGCCGGATGTTCCCTTACCGTAATTTTAACTTCCGTTGCGTTACTATGTCTGGATACATTTGCCAATGCTTCTTTTACAATGCTGATAAAGCAATACTTTACCTCTTTCGGAATCTGATCTGTCACATCATAAACCAGGATTGCCTGGCAGAAAGTAAATTCTCCTGCCAGCTGCATCAGTACCTCTTTCAGGTTTACCGAGTCATCATGAAGATCATGCACACTGGTTCTTATGCTGTTCATAGCAGAATTCAATGATTCATCCAATCCATTCAGTACAAATCTCATATTTTCATCTTTATTAACTGTTTTTGCAGCCCCAACCAGAAGAATTGATCTGGACAGTACATGTCCTACATTATCATGGATTTCTCTAGCAATCCGATTTCTTTCTTTCAAAATGGCTGTCTCAATTTCATAATCCTGTTTTTCCAGAATCATTTTATTTTTTTCTGCCAGAAGAAGGTTTCTTTCTTCACTGTCATCTTTTGTTCTGCGAAATTCTTCTTTCAAAGTTGTATATTTTCTGGTGTTGTATTCCATAAAAGCAGCGATTATACAGTCCAATAAAAGGTACATTAGTATTTTCGCAGATATTTTTTCAGAGTAAAATAACACACCTGCAATTGTCAGCAGAATTCCTAAAATTCTTCTTCCGCAACTCATGCTACAGTATATAAAGACAGGATAAAACCAGATAAAATCCTGATTCCAGAATCCCGACAATCCATATGCCAGAAGTATCCCCTGTCTGTATTTCTGTGTACAGGAATAGCACCCGCAGACCATTATAACGGTGCACAGCACTGCTGCCACCATTTTTATATCTGATTTTCCATAAAACAATGCCACCAGACAATACAGCCCCAAAAGAGACAGGTCACGAAAATATCTCATCTTTCCCCTCCTGACATCCCCAAACCGGATCATAATATTTACTATATCCGAATCCGCCACCCTCTTCAAGTGACAAATGTAATCTTTGCCTTCTCAATTTTTGTGACATTCCTCACTTGGTTTTTGTTCCTGTTTATCCTATACTGAATTCAACGAAACAACAAAGAAACACAGTTACGAAACTCGTTTTTTTCGCAAAAGATTATAAAAATAAATGGAGGCTATTCTATGATACATATCGAAAACCTGGTAAAAAGATATGGCAGTATCACCGCGCTGAACCACCTGAATCTGGATATCCGGGAAGGCGAGATTTTTGGACTTCTGGGGCCTAATGGTTCTGGCAAAACCACTGCAATCAGCTGTATGCTTTCCCTGTTAAAATACGACAAGGGCAGCATCCGTATCTTTGATCAGGAAATGTGTCCAGACAATTATGAAGCCAAGCAGCAGATCGGCATAGTTCTGCAGAATGTAGCAGTTTTTAATGAGCTGACCGTCTATGAAAATATTGATTATTTCTGTGGTCTCTATATCCAGGATAAAGCCAGACGGCACCAGATGGTGGAAGAAGCCATACAGTTTACAGGACTTGAAGACTTCCGCAAAACTCGCCCAAAGAAACTGTCCGGAGGACTTCTCCGTCGTCTGAACATTGCCTGTGGCATTGCCCACAAACCTCGTCTGATCATTATGGACGAACCAACCGTTGCCGTCGATCCCCAAAGCAGAAACAAGATTCTGGAAGGCATTCTGAAGCTTAACCAGCAGGGATCTACTATTATTTACACTTCGCATTACATGGAAGAAGTGGAACAGATCTGCACCAGAATCGCTATCATGGACAAAGGACGTATTATTGCATCCGGCACCAAAGAAGAGCTGAAACAGATGATTAAAACCGGTGAGACTATTACCATCGAAGCCATTATTCTTTCCAGTGAACAGCAGGACAACCTCCGTACTCTTCCACATGTGTTTGACCTGCAGTACAAGGATGAGATTCTCACTCTTCGCTGTACCGGTGCCCAGCATAATCTGATCCATGTTCTGAATTATCTTCAGGAAGCCCAGATTCCTTTTGGAAGAGTCTTTTCGGAACTTCCCACACTCAATGATGTTTTTCTTGAGATCACTGGAAAACAACTTCGAGACTGATGTGTATTTATACATTATTTTGTATATTTTTATAACGGAAAGGAGTTTTAATGATACATCTTATTACCTATAGTCTCCGGATCAAACTGCGAAATTTTTCCATGGTTTTCTGGCCTCTGGTGTTTCCGCTGATACTTGGTACTTTCTTCTTTTTTGCTTTTGGGAATATCAGTGAGGCAGACTTTGAAACAGTATCGGTAGCTGTCGTGAAACCCGAAACTTCCAATCCCCTGTTTCTTGGGTTCCTGAATCAAATAGAAAATAACACCAATGATCTGATCTCCGTCAGCGAAATGCCTGAACCCAAAGCTCTGGACGCTCTGAAAAGCGGCAAAATAGCCGGCATTTACTATGCAGATATTCAGCCTTCCCTTACAGTAACCACAAACGGAATTCCTGAAAGTATCCTTCAGACCATTCTGGATAATTACGAAAGCAGCCTGACCACTGTAAGAAAAATTTTTCTCCGGCATCCATCCGGTATTCTGAAAGGACTGGAACAGATGATGGACACCCGGGAACTGGTACATGAAGTCTCTCTGGGAGGCAAAACCATAGATGGCAATGTTCAATTCTTTTATGCACTTATTGCCATGGCATGTTTCTATGGATGTTTTATTGGATTTGGTTCCGCCATTCCCCTTCAGGCCAATCTTTCTTCCCTTGCTGCCAGAAGAACAGTTACCCCTACTCACAAACTGAAAATTGTGCTTTCTGAGCAGATTTCTGCTTTTTTCCTGGGATATCTGGACGTAATCATTCTGATTCTGTATCTTCGTTATATCCTTCGGCTGGACTTTCAGGGAAATATGACACCCATGCTTCTGATCACTTTCCTGGGCTGCCTGATCGGAGTATCTCTGGGATTTTTTGTAGGAAGTCTTGGCAAAATGCGGGAAGGTGTAAAAATAGGAATCCTGCTTGCAGTCTCTATGACCTGCTGTTTTCTTTCTGGACTTATGAATAATACCATGAAAGATATCGTAGAAAAAAATATTCCTGTTCTGAACCGTCTGAATCCTGCTGCCCTGATCTCTGACGCATTTTACTGCATCAATGTATATGATGATCCTGCTCGCTATTACAGGAATCTTATCATTCTGGCAGTTATGAGCGTTCTCCTGACAGGTGCCTCATTTTTCATGATAAGGAGGGAACGATATGACAGTCTATAAATGCCATATGAAGATTTTGAAACGCAATCTTGGACTGGTGATCATGTACCTTGCTATTTTTTTCAGTATTACCATGTTCATTCAGGCAGCTTCCAGAAAAGAAGGATTGGATAATTATCAGCAGACCCGCATCTCCATCGCTATTTGTGACAGGGATCATTCAGCTCTTTCTGATGGTCTGATCCAGTATCTGAGCAACATTCATCAGGTTTCCATGATCCAGGATGACCTTTCTGTTGTGCAGGAAGAACTTTTTTACAGAAATGTGGAATATATCATTCAGATTCCTGAAAATTTTTATGACTCCTGTATCTTTCAGGGTACCCCACTTTCTGTTACCAGAATTCCCGGTTCCTATTCCTCTTATTACGTAGATCAGCAGATCAACAGTTACCTGAACTCTGTAAAAACCTATATGGCAGCCGGATTTAGTCTTTCTGAGGCTTCCAGTATCTCTGTGGAGCAAAATACCGCTACCGTACATCTCCTTGAAAATACAGGCAATAACAGCGGAACACCGGCATATACCTATTATTTCAGATATATTCCTTATCTGTTTCTTGGAAGTCTCTGTTATTCTATGGGATATATTCTCATGGCTTTCCGCAACGAAGACATCCGGAAACGTATGGCTGCTTCTTCAGTTTCTCTCAAAAGACAGAACCTGGAAGGATTTCTTGCTATGTTTACTGTAGGGATTGGACTCTGGCTGATCTCTATGGGCGGTGCAGTTCTCCTTTTCAAAAAGGACTTCTGTTCCCTGCCTTTTATAAGTTACTACCTTCTTAACAGTCTGTTGATCCTTGTGATCTCCCTGTCTCTGGCTTACCTTACAGGGCTTTTTGTAAAAAATTCTGATATGTTAAACGGGCTTTCCAACATTCTTTCTCTAGGTATGTGCTTCCTCTGTGGAGTCTTTGTACCAATGAATGTAATGAACCCGAGAGTGCTAAAAGTTTCCCAGTTCCTGCCAGTCTACTGGTATGAAAAAGCCAATGATCTCCTTGGCAGTTACCATATTCTTCCTACAAACCGTATCTCTGATCTGTGGAAATATCTTGGTATTGAATTTCTGTATGCCATAGCTGTTCTCACAGTGATCATGGCTGTTTCAAAGTACAAAAAACAGGGGTGAAGAAAATTCTTCATCCCTGTTCTCTTTCATCCACATCTGCATTTGTCAAAAAAAGATCCCTACCTGTTCCAGGAATTTCTCCGGCGCTTCTACATGAGGATAATGTTTGGTTTCCATTATTGTAAATACTTCTACAGAAGGATTTACAGCCTGATAAGACTCTATAATCGCCTGTCCGTTATTTTCCGCTTCACCTTCTACAATATAAAGACTGTTATCAATATTTTTCAGACCTCTGGTAATATCAATATTCATATATCTGGCAGCCTTACTTGCATAAAGAGCCTTTGCATAGCAGCCACCTCTGTGTGCTGCCTCATAATATGCATCCATCATATCCTGATCCGGATGGAAAGGATCAAATGAAATATTCTCTATAAAAAGATCAGAAACTGCGCTTCGGGACACCATCATATGATATAAAAGTGTTCCGAATACAGGTACTTCCAAAAGATATTTCAGAGCTTTGTCTTTCTTTCCGGGTCCTTGCTTCAGACCGGCCATGCCTGGTGGATTCACCATCATGATCTTATTGAAAAGCTGTTTTTCGTTATGGCATGCCATTACAACAAAAGATCCGGAATATCCACTGACGATCACATCTGTTTTCTCTCCGATCACGTTCTTTATGAAGTCACAGATGATCTGCACATAAACAAAATTTGTATAAGTAATGCCTGGTTTCTCTGAGCGTCCACATCCCAGCAGGTCAATATTATATACTGTATGCTCCAGTGCAAGCTCATCCTCAATCCTGCTCCACTCATATCCGGAACCTCCCGGAAGCATATCATGGAGCAGAAGTATCGGGCTGCCTTTTCCTTTTTTTGTATAGTAGATATCACCAAATCTCCAGTGGTAATAATGTCGGTTTCCCGTATCCAGCATTTCTTTCAGACATGCGGATGCAGCAATGACTTTGTTCATTACATGAACAATCCCCGTTGCTGTTGCTGTCAGTATTGCGAAGGTAATCAGTTTGTTTCTGTTCTTCAATTTACGTCCTCCTTTACTGCATCTGAAGTTCTTTTATTATAAATCAAAACCATCTTTTTTACAATCCTGTAAGGCTTACAAAAGAGTAAGTAATTTATGAACATCTTCCATTCTGGTTGCCCAGCTTGTGGCAAAACGGATCACTGTATGGGAATCATCTTTTTTCTCCCAGAAACTGAAAACTACCTGTTCTGACAGTTTTTTCATCTGTACATTATTAAGGACAATAAATATCTGATTTGTAGGAGAATCTATATAGAATTTATAGTTCTTTTCTTTAAGTCCATTTTTTAGTACAGTTGCTGTTGTAATGGCATTTTCTCCTATTTTCAGATACAGCTCATCTGTAAATAATGCGTCAAACTGTACACCCAAAAGTCTGCCCTTTGCCAGAAGTGCCCCATGCTGCTTTACCCTGGTGAGGAAATGCGCCGGCATATTTTTTCCAGTAAAGACAACTGCTTCCCCACACAACAGACCTGCCTTGGTTCCTCCTATATAAAAGCAATCACATAACTGTGCAATATCCTGTAAAGTCAGATCTGTCCCCTCACTTACAAGACCATAGATTAGTCTTGCACCGTCCATATACAAAGGGATCTTATATTCTCTGCAGACCGCAGAAAGATCTTTCAGTTCCTGTTTACTGTATAGAGTACCATACTCTGTAGGGTGAGAAATATACACCATTCCCGGAAATACCATATGTTCATGATTTCCATCTCCATAAAAAGTTTCCAACAGATCTTTTAAATCCGTTGCCTGGATCTTTCCTTCTTTCTCCGGCAATTCCAGTACTTTATGTCCGGTAAATTCTATGGCACCTGCTTCATGAGTGCTTACATGCCCGGTCCTGGCAGCTATAACCCCCTCATAAGGTGCCAGAACAGTATCAATGATGATCTGATTGGTCTGTGTTCCCCCAGTCAGCAGAAACACTTCTGCGTCAGGTATTCCACAGGCATTTCTGATTTTTTCTTTAGCTTTCTGGCAGTAAATATCTGTGCCATATCCGGAAAGCTGCTCCATATTCGTCTCTATAAGGTGTTCCAGAATCTCTGGATGTGCCCCTTCTGAATAATCATTTTCAAAACATAACATAATCTTTCACCTCTGTATTCTCTATAATAACATTTTAACCCAGATATTAATATCATATCACATAAGAAAAGACCTGAAAACCAGTTCAGCACTGTTCTCAGGTCTATCTTTTAATCTTTAACTTTTTATTTTTCCGAAGTTGCTGTTGCTTCTGCAGTATCTTCTGCATCGCTTTCTGTGCTGTCAGATTCTGACTGTTTCTCTTCTTCAGAACTGCCATTGATCATGGTATCATAAGCATCTGCAAGATCACGTACATTCATCTTGTTGATCAGATAAACTTTGTCTCCCACAACTGCAGCATAGAAGTTGGTATCATATTCATAATACTCAGCTGTAATTGTCGTTCCATCTGTGCCTGTGAAACTGAACGCATAAGCCGGATCACCTTCTGGTTTATATTCTTCTGTCAGACGTTCCTGTGCGGTAATATTGATGAGTTTATTATAAAATGTGGTAAAGGATGTATCATCCACATCTTTTCCATCCAGCTGATAAGTAACAGTAGTGGTTTCTGTGCTGTCACCATCTTCACTGTCCTCGTCTTCTGTATCTTCAGCTTTGGTGGTCTCCCGGGTAACTTTTATTTCATGGGTTCCATCTGCATCTTTTACTTCCAGAGAATCAAGATCATTCACTGACATATAATTTACAGACAGACTGTAAAAATCAGCTGCTTTGCTGTCCAGAATCGCAGACAGAGAATCATCGGTAATGGTATATACCTGTTTGCTGTCATTTACCTTTACATAGCGGCTTCCGTCTTCTTCATCTCCTACATAAATAGTTATTTCTTTATCTACTGTGACTTTATTGTCCTCATCACTGCTGTCTGCAGTGTCCTCTGTATCTGAACTGTCAGAATCTTCTTCTGCCGTTTCTTCTTCTGTGTATTTGGCTGTAATCACTGCATAAGGATCATCCAGACCATATTGGGAATCATCTGTACAGTTATAATCTACAAACTTGTCATATGCCAGAGAACCAATGGCAGATGTTACGTTTCCAGCTTTGGATGTATCTGCTTTTTCGGATTCTTTACCATCTGAAACAGTCCAGAAAAGATCCTTTGGATCCTCTGTCAGTTCATATCCGTCTTCTTTGTCTACTTTTACCTCTGAAATAGTAGCAGTTGTTACAGACGGAAATGTCTCACTTTCAGCCATATTGTCATAAATACTGCTCATAAAAGGATCCAGTACAGAAGATGCTACCAGATATACGGTTTTGTCATCATCAGATTTCTTAACATAATACTGACTTGTGGAGTCATTCTTCATTCCTACCTGGATGACAGTTTCAGTACTGTCATCTCCTGAGGTAATGGTAATCTCATTCTGTGGTGCATCCAGATCATATTCACTTAAATCCTCTACATCCATAATTTTCTGATCTGCGCTGAGATTAATGATGTTATTTACTGCACTGTCTACAGAATCCTGTTTCAGTGGAAAATCTGTCTCTCCCTTCCGTACCCAGGAATCCTCTTTTTTGTCCAGTTCAATCTTGTCCTGATCGGCTGTGTACGATACGGATTTTACATCATCAGATGAAATATCTGTAACAGTCTCACTGGTATCCTCTTCTTCGGATTCCTTTGCTTCCTGTGCGGAAGTATAAGATTTTACTCCCACATAGGCTCCGGAAAGGACACCAAGTGCCACTACAGCAGAAATCAATTTTACAGTCTTACTTTTCATTTATGCCTTTCTCCTTTTCAGCCATACCATAAAGCCAATTACAAGGAATACTCCGGGGATCAGCCCCATTACACAGATCTTCCAGAAACTTACATCATAAGCTGTAAGAGTCAGATAAGAAACCTGCAGATCTTTGGACGGAATAGAAATGGTTGTGGCTTCATCATTGCTGCACATCCAGTTCAGGGAGCTTATGATCATCTGCTCATTTCCGCCTGAAACCATCTGGTTGATCTGGCTGTCCATAAGATTGGAACTTGTATAATATACAATCTGTGTTTCTTTATCATCATCCAGTGTTTCTGTAATACTTACACCAAGATCGAATGGACCATCTACATCACCGTCTGCTTTTTCGATGTCACCACTGTTTACATCTACTTTGGAATATGCACTGTCAGAGGTTGTAAGAAGGCTATTTACTGTTACGGTATCTCTGATATCATCACTCTGTTTGATTCCCTGCGCATAAGGCATTAGTACATAATAGCCCTGGGAAGCAAAATCAGAAATAGCATCTGTGCTGTTTACAGTTGGAACCAGGTAATATGGCATCTGTGCATAGTGCTGTGTATCTCCCTCAATCACAATGCCATCCACCCTTTCTACGCCGTAGTTCTTCAGAACTGCATCAAAATTATCCATGGATTCGGTTGTATAATCAGAAAAGATCATAGCTTTTCCACCATTTTCCAGATATTCAATAATGGCATCTTTCTCTGTCTCTGAGATATCAGAAGTAGGTGCATTGATCAGCAGGCAGGCTGCGTCTTCCGGCACACTTTCTTCTGTGATCAGGTTCAGGGATTTGATATCAATGTTTGCTTTCTGAATATCTTCCTGAATATCGGAAGACAGTTCTTTTTCTCCATGTCCGTCCAGTGTATAAAGAACCGGCATATCTTCAGATGTTACATAGGAAATAGCACTGGTGATCTGTCCCTCGCCATCAAACCCTGTTGTCTGGGACTGATAAGTATTATAATCTACGGAAGATTCGTAAATATTGCTGTAATCTACTACTTTACTTCTGTCCCCACACACAACGATCAGGCTGTTGGCAGAAACTTCATCGCTTGTATATTCTGATGTAAACTTCGGATTTACAACAGGGTCCCCGAACATCTCGACAAACCGGGATTTGACGAGGGAGTCGAGGCAGGCTATCTCTTGTTGAAGAGTTCGTTGATCACAGACAATTTCATCCAGCGTGGTCGCAATTGACGTCTGGGCTTCAATCTGCGGTACGCGAAGCTTCAGCTCAATCAGCTTCTTCATCTGCAAGTTCTGAAGACCGGTTGTTTTGCGAGTGTAGCGGTCGAAAGCGTTTCTGTCTTTTAGCCACCTAAGCTGATGAAACGCAAATCTTGGCAGTATTCTGCTTTCATCGAAGCGAAGAACCTGATTGAAGTTGCTGCAAAGGGCAAGTGCGTCAGAGTCATAGAACGCCATGATTCCAACTGGTCGTTTGGGCGTTCCGCCGGACTTTTCTAGGATGATGTCGCCCCGAACCATCCGTTTCTTTGCCACTTTTCCTTCCGGTATGCACCGCATAGCAGGAGTTGAGTAATTCAAGCTTCCGTCTTCGTTGAAGTTAGACGTGCGCAGCACTGGAGTGAGTAACTCGCCTTCCTCTGTTCCCCATTCGCCAGAAAACGTATTTAGAAGCAGCTCACCTAGTTTCACCTTCTCCCCGACAAATCGGGGTTTGCTACTCATCGCGATCACCTCCGAGCATCTTATTGAGTTCTGCAAGGCTTTCAGCCATCTGACGGTTCAGATCAGCAAGATCGGCCAGGATTTCTTCAGTGGGCGGGTACTCAATACGCTCGTATTCGGTCTTGGTGTACTTGTTA
>OLOA01004550.1_pt1 | contig 10344 bp, 8 predicted proteins | sample 1672201 | NCBI WGS metagenome assembly OLOA01 (sample SAMEA3136658, study PRJEB25190) | human gut metagenome
CAGCTCGTCGCTGATCAGGCTCATCGTCAATTGCTTCTTCACCTCTTTATTATACATCTTTTTCGTCCTTTTGGCTGTTTTTTCTTTGTGCGGGATTGCCTTATACTATTTCCAAATAAGAATGCGCCAAGATGCGCCGCGAATTTTTCGTTCTGGCTAACGAGTGTGAAACGCAGCGTAGCAGCGCTACGCTAAGTGGAATGAGCAGACGCCAGAGCAGAAAAGGCGCAAGCAGATGGCGCAGTTGAATCCGGAAATCGTATTACGCATGATCTCGTGAGCGTTCCCGATACTCCTGCGCGGTGCAGCCCATCCATTTCCGGAACCATCGGGCAAAATAGTTGGCGGTATTGAAGCCCGTCTGCTCCGCAATAGAGGCGATAGACTGGTCGGTTTCGCTGAGGAGGCTGCACGCCTTCTTCAGCCGGGACTGTGCAATGCTGTCGCTGAACGACACGCTGCTGCATTCACGGTACACACGCGAAATGTAGGTGGGATGGAAATGCAGCGCGTCCGCAATCGCGGTGAGCGACAAATCGCCGCTTAGATGCTCGGCTATATACTGGTCAATCTGCCGCACAATGTGTCGCTGACGGTGCATTTGCTTTTTGGAGCGTGCATTGAATACCTCCTGCGCCAGATGGTTCAGCTTGCGCTGCAGCTCGCTGAGCGGCGTTCCGGGCTTAATCACCAGCCTTTCCAGCGCGGGCGACGCAATGTCGCCCGTCAGGAAGGCGCCGCTGCAATCGCGCATGAACTGCGCCAGCGCCTCGTAAAGCTCATCGGTGCTTCGCTTATCGCTGGTATCTGCCAGAAGCTGAAAAAAACGCGGGGTTTCTTCAGCAAAGAGATCCTCCTGACCGGTAAGCAGGTATTCCTTCATGCGGATAAGGCTTGCCTGTCCGTCGCTGACGGATACCAGCGGCATCGAGGACGTTGGCTGCGCCTGCGTCGCGTGCAGCGTGACCAGTTCGCCGGACGCGGGGCTGACCTGATTGATCAGCTCCAGCATCTGCGCCGCTCCCTTCCCCAATGCCTTCCATTCTGTTTCGCAGTCCATCAGGCAGACCGTCAGCTGCTGTCCCTGCTGCTCGATCATCCGCTGCGCATTCTCCAGGTGTCCCTCCAGCAGCGCGCTGTCCTCCTCCGAGGGCTGAAACACAATGGAGAAGCAGCGGGCATTCATGTCGGTCAGCAGCATCGGCAAATGGGGGCGCATCAGCTCCTCGATCAGGTTCATCGACTGATGCAGAAGCTCGGGGCGCATGGCTGCGCCGAACATGCCATATCCCATACGCACCGGTCGATGTGCGTCAAAGGGAAAACCGCTGTTCTTGATGGCGGCAAGCAGCGATTCCTCCTGCAGCTGTCCGCCGTGCATGGCATGGAACACCAGCTGCCGCAGCTGCCTTGCATATTCGCTCGCCACCGCCGCCTGCCGCATCAGCCTCGCGCTTTCCTCCTGCAGGTTCTCTACCGCTCTTTCCACCGTGCTGATAAGCACTTGGTCGCCTTCGCTTTTGAGTACATACGCAAACGCACGCTGCTTCAGCGCTCGGCGCGCATATTCAAAATCGGAATAGCCAGTCAGGTAGATAACGCGGGTCATCGGCCAGCGTTCGCGCACCATGCGGTGAAGCTCCAGCCCCGACGCTCCGGGCATTTCAATATCGGTCAGCAGAATATCCACGCGGTTGCGGTTCAGCACGGCGCACGCCTCGTCGCAGCTGTAGCAGCGGCGAACCTCCAGCCTGTCCTGAAACACTTCCTGAAGCATATGGTACAATCCGTCGGCAATGATAACCTCGTCATCGACAATAAGAAGCGATTCCACGCCGCCTCACCTCCCTGTCCTCGGGAATAGGATTGTCACAGACAATCCGTCCGCAAAGCTTTCCAGTTTCAGCTCATAATGATCACCGTAGAGCAGCTCCATGCGGCGATACAGGTTATACAGCGCGCTGCCCTCCGCCAGTTCTCCGGCGCGCATTCGCTCGTCCAGGCGGCGCACGTTCTCCGCATCCATCGTTCCGCCGTTATCATATACCGTTACGCCGAAGCGATCCTGCTCCATGATAAAGCTGACCTCCACCACGCCGCCGCTTTGCTTGTTCTTCACGCCATGCACAAAGGCATTCTCCACCACCGGCTGAAGAATCAGCGGCGGTATGTTTTCCTGCGCGATTTCCTCCGGCAGCTCGTTCATATGCACGCGCACCCGTGGAGAAAAACGCATCCCTTGAATTTCCAGGTACTGTCTGATATGGTTCACCTCGTCGCGCAGGGGAACGTCATGCTCCGGAATGATCGTGATGTAGCGGTAATAGCGGCTCAGATTCAGGCTCAGCCGCGCAATGTCTTCGTTGCCGTCCTGCTGCGCCATGCGGTAGACCATAAAGAGCGTGTTGTAAAAGAAATGCGGATTGATTTGCATTTGCAGCTGCCGAATCTCCGCCTGCTGTGCGCGCAGCCGTTCCTCATAAACCTGCGCCTTGAGGCTTTCCAGATTCTCCATCATGGAGTTAAACTGGGCGTAGAGGTCGTCAAAGCCCGCATCCGAGCGGTCAATATGGAAATGTCCCGTTTCGCCCGCCTGACGCAGGGAATCGGCAATGGTGTCCAGCGGCTGAAGGATATATCGCCGGAAATAGGTAAGATAAATAACCAGCAGCACCAGCGCCAGCGCGGTCAGCAGGCAGACCCACATACGATGGCGCATCAGCGGCTGCAATTCATCCGCTATCGTGCCGACACAGCGAAGCGTAAGATGCAGCAGTGGTATTTCCGCCTCTGCGGAAAAAGTGCTTTCCCCCTGCACGCCCAAAAGGCTGCTGCCCTCCTTTCCGGCGGACAGCAACCCATTTTTCGTTCCGGCACTGAAAAACACCGTGCCTTCCGGCGTATACAGCGTCATGTCCAGAGCGTTTTCGCTGGCCAACAGGCGCATTCGCCGTTCGAGACGTTCCGGCGATCTGCAGACAGAAATGAGGAACATCGGCTCGCCCCGCGTTACAGAGCTGCAAAGCATGTACAGATTGTCTCCATGCTCTGCGATGCGCAGCAGCTTTCCGTCCACAAATTGCCGGAAAGTCGCGTATTCGCTCCGATCCATCGTATCATAGATGGATTTTTCCGTCGAGATAACGCGGTCGATCTGCGGCAGCAGGATCTTTGCGTTTTCCAGCAAATCACACGAGCGCTTCATGCGGAGCAGCTTATCAGACAGCCCGCTAATGCTGGCGATACGCTGATAGTCGCTGAGCCGCGGATAGGCGATCACATACCGCAGCAGCTCCTTATCCGCCGCAAGCTCCTGACACTGGGTAATCAGATTTCCGACCTCCAGATTGATTTGCGACGCAATATAGCTGCATTCCCGTTCGCTAAGCGCCTCCATGTTCCCATGAAGGGTCTGCAATCCCATATGGTTCAGGTAAAGCCCGATGGCATAGAACACCAGCACCACGGCGACCGTGATGGCCAGCAGGCGGATGAACCCACGGCGATTTAGACCCAGCGGCTGTTTATGCATGCGCAATTATCCCTTCACAGACCCCAGCACCATGCCCTTGACGAAGTAGCGCTGCAGGAAAGGATACAGCACCAGCATCGGGAAGCATGCTACAAAAATCATGGCGCATTTCACGGTTTTGTCGGATACCAAGGCAAGCGCCTCCCAGTCGCCGGCACCCATCTGCGTGAGCTTCTGGTCAATGACGATGGTTCGCATGTAGCTCTGCAAAGGATATTGCTCCGGACCTCTGCTGTAGATGATGCCGTTGAACCATTCGTTCCAGTGATACACAGTGGAGTACAGGGCGACGGTGGCGAGCGCCGCCTTGGAGGTGGGCACAAAGATCTGCCACAGAATGCGCCACTGGCTGGCGCCGTCCATGATGGCGGCCTCCTCCAGCTCTCGGGGCGTCTGACGGAAGAAATTCAGCAGCAGAATAATGTTGTACACAGGGACAGCGCCGGGAATCACCAGCGACCAGAAGGTTCCCTTGAGTCCAGTAAGGTTAATGACCATGTACAGCGGAATCATGCCGCCGGAAACCAGCATGGTAATGAAGAAAAACCATGCATACGCCGTGCGGGCGCGGAACTGGTTTGTTTCCTTGCTCAGCGGATAGGCGCAAATGATGCAGAAAAACATGTTCAGGCTCACGCCGACCAGCACACGCTTGAGCGAAACAAGCATCGCCGTCCAGAAGGGAGCGCGGTTGATGACATACTTATAGCTTTCCAGCGTGAACTTCACCGGCCACAGCGCAACCAGTCCGCCGGAGGCAGAGGACTTATCTGACAGGGAGATGGCGAATACGTGAATCAGCGGAATCAGGCAAGACGCGGCCAGCAAACCGATTACCAGGGCGTTGACCACAACGAATACCCGGGCTCCGAAGCTCTTTGACTTAACCATACCACGCGCCTCCTCATCAGAAAACTCTGTAATCTGCGAACTTGTAGGCACACAGATAGCTTACAGAGATAAAGAGTGTCGATACAACGGATTTGAACATGCTCACAGCGGCGGACTGTCCCCACAGACCGTTCTTAAAGCTCAGGCGATAAATGAACGTATCCAGAATATCGCCGGTGGGATAAACAGCCTCGCTGTACATGTTATAAACCTGATCAAAACCGGCATTGAGCACGTTGCCAAGGCTCAGCACCATCATCAGCACGATAATCATGCGCATATTGGGCAAGGTGACATGCATGATCCGCTGAAAGCGGTTGGCGCCGTCAATGGTCGCGGCTTCATACTGGGTGGGATCAATGTTGGTAATAGCAGCCAGATACACAATCGTACCAAAGCCAAATTCCTTCCGTACGTCGGTAAACACCAGCGTAAATCGGAACCATTTGTTGCTGCCAAGGAAGAAAATCGGTTCAGCGCCGAATAGCCCCAGGAAGCGATTGACAAGACCGCCATTGGGCGACAGCAGGTCAATCATAATACCCGCCAGAATAATCCAGCTCAGGAAGTGGGGCAGATAAATCAAGGTTTGCGAGATGCGCCGGAAGGCATTGCTTCGAATCTCATTGAGCAAAATGGACACGATGACAGGCACGAGCAGATGCAGTGCTATTTTCCACGCCGAGATGATGATCGTGTTGCGGAGCGCAGGCATCGTCTGGGGATTTCGCAGCAGCATTTGGAAGTTCCTCATGCCGACAAATTTCTGAGGACCAAACAGTCCCTTCGCCGGAATAAAGTTCTCAAATGCGATCTTCAGCCCAATCATGGGAAGGTACATATAGATGAAGACAAGAATAACGCCGGGCAGCAGCATTAGATGAAAAGGCAGCTCGCGCCACAAGCGTTTTCTTCTCCGAACGCGCTTCAGGTTGACGTAATTTTTGCTTACAATGCTTTTTTCCACAGTCGTCGCCTCCCTGCTGGGATTGATTTGAAAGCGGGGGCTGATGTTGTCACCAGCCCCCGTTAGTCAATCGATCAGATCACTTCAAGGAAGCATACCATTCGTTGACTTCTTCAGTAATCGCGTCGCCGCCGTTGGCGTAGAAGTTTTCCACAAACCGGTCGAAAGCGTCAATGGTTTCCTCGCCGGTGATGATCTTCACGAAGGTTTCGTTCTGCAGGTCCTTGAGGTAACTCATGTACAGGGTCATGCTTTCGGTGGGTGCGCCAACGAACATCATGTCCTGCGTCAGATTGTTTTCCTTGTAGTAGTTCAGCACGCCGTAAGCGCCTTCCGCACCGTAGATGCGCTCCCAGCCCCACAGGGCGAAGCCTTCCTCGGAGCCGGATTCAAACGCCTGAAGCTTCTGAAGGATGGAGTAGCCTTCACCGGTGACCTGAGAGAAATCGCCGGACTGACGCGCCGCTTCCAGATCGAGGAAAGCTTTCAGGTTCTTGTCAGGCTTGGTGGGGGGTCACAGGGGACAGCTTCCAGATGGATTCGGAATCCAGGGGCGCGTAGTACACGCCGTTCTCGTTGTTGGGGCCCCAGCACTTGTCGATGAAGAGGTTGTACATCTTCACAACGGCTTCGGGATGCTCGCAGTCCTTGCGAACCACGGTCCAAGCGGTAGTGCCGACGTCCGTCTGCGCCTTCGCCTTGTGGTCGGTAGCCGTTACGATGGGGAACGCCTGCCACTGTCCTTCGGGCTCAAGGTTCTTGCTGTTCTGCAGGGGGTAAATAGAGTTCCACTGTGCGCCAAACATGATGCCGCACTTGCCGGAAGTGGTCGCTTCCGCCACCTTGCCGTCGTCCTTAACGGCAAATTCAGGATCCAGCAGACCGTCCACATACATCTGATGCAGCGTCGCCAGCGCGTCCTTGGTACCGGGCAGCGTAGAGCCATACACCAGCTTGCCCGTGCCGTCGTCCACCCAGATTTCGGGATAGGAATCGAACGCATTGAAGAAGCCCTTCAGCGTGAACAGCTGATCCCAAGGCGTCTTGGACACGGCCATGCCGATGGTGTCGTTCACGCCGTTGCCGTCGAAGTCAGCCTCAGCGAAGGCCTTCGCCGTAGCAATCAGCTCGTCCATGGTGGTGGGAACGGGCAGGTTCAGCTTTTCCAGCCAGTCCGTGCGAATCCACATCAGGTCGGCAATCATCAGCGTTGCGTCTACCACGGGCAGCGCGTAAAGCTGACCGTCGAAGGTGACCGCGTCAAAGGGAGAAGTGCCGGTTTCCAGCATGACGCGCTTGGTCTGCTCGGTTGCGTACTCGTTGTAGATTTCGTCGAGCGGCATAATCAGACCCGCCTCATACAGCTGCTTGGCTTGCAGAGCGGTCACGTTCACGAACTCCGGAATGGCGCCGACGGCCAGCTCCGCAGCCAGCTTCTGGTTGTATTCGTCGCCGCTCTTCACGATCCAGTCGTATTCCACGTTGATGTTCAGCTCGTCGCGGAACAGATCGCACCAGAGGTTGTCGGTCATGGTCTTGTCAGGATGCTACGAGAAGTAGTTCGCGTCGAGCGTGTCGTCCGTGGAACGAACGAAATGCACCGTCACGGGTTCATCATATTTCTGTTCGTTCGCCAGCGCGCTGGTGCAGAGCATCATGAGCGCCATCAGCAGAGATACGACGGAGAGGAATTTCTTCATAGGGAAGCCTCCTTTGCAATTGTTGAACCGAATTCCTATCGGTTCTGTTAATAATAGTATAGCACAAGTTTTCACCAGAAACAATGGAATATCTTTGACACAATAGCACAAATGAACACAAAATGATATATTCGCGCAAAGGGCGTCTTTGTTTTTTTCTTTTCTTTGCTTCACCAGTTGCGACATTCTTTCATTATTTCGCGCAAAACGTCCGCTTCACACCGAACCTGCGCAAAAAAGGCGGCGAACGACGTCGCGCAAGCAAAAAGCAATTCTATTATAGCAAAACGCCCTGCGAAAAGAAAGTCCCGCGCCGAAGAGCAATATCAAGTAAGTATTCTTCCCCTTGAAGATTGATTGGACTATTATGCGAATATCTGTATATATTATTGCAAATCAAAATATCCGCATTCACAAACCGTCCCCACCACGGATTATAATAGCGAAACAAGGCATGAGAAGAGTTGATAATTCGATGCACAGGAAGTCAAGACGATTACTAAAAAATATCGTTATTTTATTTACTATGAATGAGCAAATTCCAAAAAGCATCCAAACTTTTCTTTGAGCATAGCGCTGAAGCTCACCCTACGCCTGCAACAGACGCTCTCGAAAATAGGCAAAGCCTTTTTCAAAAGCGCCCCTATAATCCGGAAGCGTGCAGCAAAGGAAATGCACAAGCGAAAGAATCAGCCACATTCTTTCGATGCCTTGCTGCTTCCGAAGCTGGCATTTATCAAAGGCGAGTTTCTGCTTGCAGTTTCTGAAAAACACCTCAATGCTCCAGCGCTTTGCATACATTTCGAGGATTTCCTGCGTGGAAAGATTCGTCTGCGTCGAGATAAACACTCGCAGTGCATCGGAATTTCCAAAGGACTTTTCCGAATAGCACAGCAAAACAACCGCTTTTGCGCAGTCGCTCACTTTGCCCTCATACCGATACGCATAGAAGCGCCGATGGCCAACGGTCACGAGGCTGACATTCGGATCATCTTTGCGGATGGCAGGGGCAAATGCTTTTGCCTGCTGTCGGATTTGGTTGGGGTAGATGATGCGGTTGGTGCGCAATGCGCCGGACAATCTCGATCTTGGAACGCGACTTGTCATACAGCACCATCGCGTAGTTCAAAGAGAGTCCATTGCAGGACAGCATCACGCCAACCGCCTGATGCCCGTAATCGTGGCACTTTTTCAAGTGCGACATGTGGTAATACGCCGCTTCAATGGGGTGCAGCGCCTGTGACGAAGGCGCTGTATGCGAGGCAATCGTATCGTCCACGATGCAGAAAACGGGCTGTCCGCTTTTGCGGGATTCGTGGTAAACCGTATCAACAACCTGCTTTCTGAATGACCGCTCAACTTCGAGGCTATCCCACTTCCCGTCATTCAGAAAATGGGCGACGGAAGTTCTGTGCTTTTCGCTGAAATACTTCATATTGGCTATTTTCCCATGATAGCCGGGCATGAAAACCGAATGGATGATTGCCATTATGTGTTCCAAGTATACATCGGACAGAATTTTTCTGAACCGCAGCTGGTTCAAACACTTGCAAATTTCATCCGATTGCTTTACAATGTACTCATGAGACATCTCCTTTCGTGGTGGACGTTGAGTGGTGTTGGTATCTTCATTCTACCACCATAGAGAGGAAATGTCTCTATCCTTTTGGTCCCCTTTTGGAATTTGCTCGTTTATAGTTAATAGATTCCTTTATACCCATTCTTTTCTGCATAGCCGAGTAAGTAAAGAAAGGCAAATGCCGGAATACATAGCATTTCGCCCCCGGAAGAGGATGGACGCATACCAAAGTCGTCTGCTAATTTGGAGACAATGATAGCAGCGTTCGCACTACTGCAGAGTTCAGAAATCGCATCGTCATTTTTAATTGGTGCACCATCCCGATACTTTACTTCAATAAGTATGTTATAGGCTTTGGGTTTGTTGACAACAATATCTATTTCCTTGCTTTTTCTGCCTCCACGGTAATAGCCTACAGAGGTATTATTCTGATAGTAGAAAGCAGCCACATGCTTATATACCGCAGTTTCAACAATCTTCCCCATCTCTGTTGCGTCGGTAAGCAGTGAGTCATCCATCAGAACTGCATTACGAATTGCAGCATCAGCAATGTAGATTTTAGGGCTGGCTTTTAAAGGCTTTCTTCCAGCCATATCAACGGGCCAGCTTTGGTAAATTAAATTAGCACTCTCAAGGTATTGAATATAGTTCTCTACTGTCGGTCTGGAAACTCCGCTCAGTTCTTTTGCGATTGCCTCTATGGAAACAATTTCCGACGAAACATTACATAAATACAGAAAAATTCGTTCAAGTTCTGTTGCATTTCTGATATTATACAGTGATGGTAAGTCACGTTTTAGAACTTTGTCAACAACATCCTCGCGCATAATCTGTTGTGCCATTAGATCGTTATCCGCAAGTGCCAATTCTGGAAAGCCACCAACTTGAAGGTAACGTATAAAATAATTTTGAACCTTTGACAATTGAAGCATAATTCCTGCTTGTTCTTGATATGTCATGTGTAACATTTGAGTAATTTTAAGCGACGGCGGCAATTGAGGTTGATCAAGATTAAGTAGTTTACAGTACTCATAGAAAGACATGGTCGGTACCTGAATAACCGTCCACCTTCCAGCACCGCTTTCTTGATTTCCCTTCATCAGCGCAGGACTTGCGGATCCTGTAGCCACAATGTGCGTATCTGGCTGCATATCATAAATAGTCTTAAGCTACTTATCCCAGTCCTGCGCATATTGCACTTCATCGAAGAAGTAGTAAGTATCCTGTTCGGGATATATGCTCTCATGGTAACATTCGAGAATATCATTGATTCCAGCTAATTTTAACATAGGATGATCCGTAGAAATGAATACTATTTTTTGCGGTTGAACTCCGCTCTTCAGTAACCATTCAATCATTTGGTATTGGATGGTTGTTTTTCCCACACGGCGAGTTCATGTGAGGATGACCGTGCGGCGCAGATTTGTTTGTTGCAGCCACTTCATTGCCTCACGAAAAGCAAATCGCTTATATGTTTTTGCCATCTTGTCGCTTATACTTCCGCTTTTCCACCAAGGATTGAATGCGGACAATACTTTGAAAATACCTTCCTTCGTCGTGATTGCCATGTTAATCACCTCCTACGCATGTAAATGGTAAACTGTACTTGAGCCACTTAGACAAAAAAGGGAACGAATACTTGAGCCACCCGACAAAGCCTCTATAATGTAAACAG
>OLOA01004558.1_pt1 | contig 10333 bp, 11 predicted proteins | sample 1672201 | NCBI WGS metagenome assembly OLOA01 (sample SAMEA3136658, study PRJEB25190) | human gut metagenome
TTCAAGATGAAAAGGAACGACGTAGTTCCCTAACCATCGAGCTCCTAAACGTTGATTTTACCACATTCTTGAGTACACATGTACATTTCCTTTTTAAAAGTATGTTCCATTTCATCGGTAATTATAAATAAGGATAATCACCTTTGTCAAGTACCTTTTAATTCATACCATTAATTCGACAACTTAAGCACACATCTTATTATACTTAGTCATAAAGTTGTTGACCGTTGACTCACTACATCCTAGCTTTTTAGCAATCTCACTATTCTTATGCCCATTCCTTTTCAAATCAATAATCTTTTGCTCACGTTCTTCTTTACTCAATTTTCGTTCTTCATCAGTAGTAGGATGGTGTAGCTTAATCATTCCCTTTAAGTCCGTATAAATGGCATCTTCCACATCTAACACTTTACATGTGTAGCCCTTGAATAACTTATCAATTTCACCTTGTAGCAACTGACTACCACCACCACACCACACAATCACTAGATTTTGAGGATTGGCTACCTTAAACACAGTTGACTCTAAATCACTTTTAATCATACTCAAGAATCTACTTGTCATACTACTCACTTTTAACTGCTCATCCTTGGTGAACTTATAGCCATCTACTAGCCATGAGTTCAGAATTGAGCTTGTAGGTGCTTGAGTATGACCAACTACTTCTGACATGATTGCATTAGTTCCCATTGACAACGACACCATTTTCTCTCTGTAACCTTGACTACTAAATAATGCAATATCAGTAGTTGAATATCCAATGTTCACTACACACACGTTCTTCCCTTTAAGTTTTAACTTTTGACTGATGTAGTGCTTACTTGATTCTCCTTCTACATAAACTTTTGTAACTTGTAACTTTACCTTAGCATCATGTAGTTGATATTGGTTCCTCAATTTTGAGTTTAATTCCTTAGTAGTTCCTAGCTCATTGTAAGGCAACAGTAAATGTAGTCTAGCTTCATCTTGCTCAAATTCAAGTAATTTTAATCCATATAGAATAAGAACGTTTAGGTTATCCTTCATGTACTTAAATTTGTAGTTCCCTGTTGGTGTAACACTTTCACCAATGATGTACCACTTGCCATCCACTAGAATCTTGTTCTCTTGAAACGTCACTTCTTCATCTGTTGCTTGACGTACACTAGAACGGAAGGTAATAAACTTCCCCTTGTAACTCATCTTGATTGAACTTGCTCCCAAATCAACGTATACTGCTTCATTGCTCACATCTTCTTGAGCATCCGACTTCTTAAATAACTGCTTTATCTTATCAATCCATTTGAACATTAATATAATTCCTCCAATTTATTTCATTACTTGAGCATTTACTCATTATTCCCTATCTAAAGGGTACGTTTTGACACATTAAAAACCTCGATATTACCGTACTTTTTTAATTTAAAAATGACGATAAAATCGGAATTTTATAGTACTTAAAAAATGGCTTCGATTAAACTCACGATAAGAAAGTACCCCTGCTCTACTTTTTGCCGAATTTATCGGTATTTTCTAAAGTCCTAAAATACAACTTTCTTTTATGTTATCGGGATTTATTTCAATGATTGAGCTATTGGTGATATAAAACACTGATTTATTCACCATTTTCATCCTGTTCTCGCCTACTAAACATTGTTTAGACTGCTATTTATATATCACCGTAGCACATCAGATGTATAACTTATACACATTTTTTCAACATCTCATGTACCATCTATGTGTATTAGATGCACATTAAATGTATCAACTAAGCACATTTTTTACATACAAAAAGAGCCACTACACAAGCTCCTGTTCCTTCAATGGTTCATACCTTAGCTCATATAATGGCTCAATCTCCCTCAAGGGGGTAGTTTTCTGACCAAATGGGGGTAGTTTTCTGACCAAATGGGGGTAGTTTTCTGACCAAAATCACTCCCTAAAAATACGGTTTTTCCGGCATTTTTCGAGGTTCCCCTTATCTTAATATCTATACATAGTACTTCCCCTCCTTTTAACACTTTCCCCCTATACAAAACACTATTATTCCTCACACAACCGCTACGCTCTGTGTTCGTCAGCTTATGTTGTAACGCTTCAAGGCACTTCACTTCGTTCGTTTACTCCGCATTACAACAACGCACGATTAATTTTAAAATGTTAACCACGAGAACTCACCCGTATGGGCTAGGACAGAACGAACGTAGTGAGAGATAAGTCCGTATGCCCTAGTGGTTAGTGTCGAGTGTAAGGTATGAGCTTTGCTCGTACCGCATCTTTTACTCAACAAATAGTGATTGCATAATCTGATTGATTTCCTCTTTCTGTGAAATACTTGTAACTACATGAGGATTAAATACAAAACGTTGTTTACTACTTGTCGAACTTGAGTAAATCACTTCATTAATTAAGTGAGCCATACGCCCGTTACATTCAACATGAATAGACATAAGCTCCTTCTTAAATTTAGCCATATTCTTTTTATCCGTTGATAATCCTAAGAAGTTGCAAATATCCTCAATGTTCATGTAATCAATACTTTTGTAAGGTGACACCATATCTTTACATAAGAAGTTTGTAGAGAAATGAACACATGGAATCAACTGGAACACATATGAAAGTAAAGCGTGTTTACTCGTCTTCATACTTTTGTATATCTGACGTACCGTGTTAACATACATACGTGTGTATTTCCCAATAATATCAGCCCGTTTACTATTTATCTCGCCTTTATAAAAGTGACAGTTACTCAAGTAATAGCGACCATCTTTTTCAATAAGTATTTCCGCTTTTGTTACTTCTTTATAAAACTGCTTGAATGTTCCATTTGTTAAGTTCAGAACACGTTGAATATCCTTCTTACTCATATAATCTGGTGTATCTTTAAACTTGATAATCTTCTCACTTACTACATCATCAAGAACTAAATAATTATCATAATTCATATATGTTGCTAACATCATGAGTCTTGCAACATTAGCCTTTGAGAGTGTATCACTATTGAATAATAATTTATTGTTAAAGTAAAACACCCACACGAATCCATGTTGTGAACGAGTCATTGCTTCCATATCCCATTTATTCTTGCAATACTTACGTTGTTCTTGAGTAGATGGTGTTATCTTCTTTAATTCCTGACCTTCCTTTAATGTTCCCTCGGACATGATTACTCCTGTATCTTTATCAACTACCATATAATCTTGTACCATTGTATTACTCCTCCTATTATTACTGAATTTAAAAACCGACCATCTTATCTGATATATATACTTTGTATTTGCCATATAACTTCGTCGGTTTTAAAAAACTATTACAAAACTTATTGTTCAAACATTATTCACACTTATATTTTAAGCGGTTAATATTGTAAATAAAAGGCACCCTTTGATGAATTTATGAGAATACCTTGTTGTTATTTATTATCTTAAGTTATCATTATGCAAGCATAGTCAGTGAATTACTCCCTCACATCTTTTGTATGTTGCTCATTATGTACAATGAAGATTTCACAAGATTTATATTCCTTGATATATTCAATCTCTCTTGCTCGTAAATCTTCTTCTGTTGTCGTGATATGCTCTAACATTTCAAAAGTTCCCCCACGTTTTAGCATTGATTCCGTATGAGGATTGACATAACCATTGAAGTGTTGACTAATACGTTGATTAACATCAAAAGTTGAACCGATGTATACCTCATTTCCATACTGAATCTTATAAATAATCTTCACTCCATAATGAAGTAAATGTTTAGGAATTAACACTTGCTCATGATTACGATAGATTTCATTATTAGGTCTATAAAATACTTCATCCGTTGTCGGTTTATCATATACTTTTAGAATGTGATAACGTGTGAATTTAGTTTTACCTACCACCTGCATCAAGCAATGACGTTGTAACTCTAAAAATTGATTAGCTCTACATATTGGTGAAGTATTAAATTTCCATCCAACCATATCCATCAATCCTTTGTATGTGTATGTCCCTACTTGTAAGTTAAGTTTTGTAACTGTTACTCCTGTGTTTACATTTGTGTTCATAAATTATTAATCTCCTTATGAACGGAATCTTTAAAATCATCATCATTAAAATCACCTTTCCGTTTTATCGTATTTTTTTAGTTAATATAAAAAGCGAGAATCTCTCTGTACTCTCGCTACTCTTGTCATTAGTTATTCATTTTTGTTTAAGTTGATCAACCGCAATTACTTATTAAAACTCAAGCTCCATTTGCACTAGTTCCTCAAGCTCACGAATCTTAGATTTACTATCAATCTCACCTGTTTCTACCTTATTGTAGATGTGATTGTACACTTGATTCTGTAAAGTCTTAGGTAACTTGTTGTAAATCTGCTTTTGCTCACCTAGTGATATAGTGATAAACGAGTCAATATCTTCAACTTTTGCCACTAAGTCATACAGTTCTTGAAGGTTGAATGCTTCAATGACTTCTTCATCATCTACCATTAGCCAAGGTGAGTGTAAGAACTTTTGAGATTGAGATTCCATATTTAATAGCTCATCAATTGTTAGAATCTCATAAGTTCCCTTTTCTAACCATTTGTAAGTTACTCCTGTTTTCTTTGATTTATAAATAACACGACCATTGATACATGAACGCACTGGAATTTCTCGTGTACGGTCTTGATATAAACTAGCTTTTGTTGCTTTAGGCTTAGATGTTTCCTGTTGCTTTGGTTGTTCTACTGGTGCATCTGCTTGAACCTGTTGACCTTGTAATAAGTTCAATAGGTTCTCTAATGTAGCTCCATCTAATTTTGATAATACTTCTAATGCTTGTGATTGTTGTTGTTTCTTTGCCATATGGTGATTCCTCCTAAGTTTTATTGGTGTTTATTGCATAATAAAAGCAGGTCTATTGTTGTTCACGTGGATTACAATAACCTGCTTCTTCTTTCATTTGTCGATATTCAGTGATAGCTTTCATTAGCTCATCTGTATGTTCAAATAAATAAACATTGTGACGAGGATAGAACTTATTGACCTTAACCTTCTTTAGTTCAAATCCTTCTTGTTGTAAGTGTCGGCATAAGTACATTGACTTGACGACATAATGGTTTTTATCTTGATATTGCATGATGATTTCCTCCTATTTGTGTAGTTCTTTACGAACTTCATGATATGAATAAGCTAATGCTTTATCATGTTTAGCAATGATTGCTTGTGCTTGAATAATAAATAATAATGTCATGATGATGATTACTGATAGGTTCATGTGATTTCTCCTTTTGATTGTTATGATTATTGGTGACTCAAAATTGAGCTATCATCCTACCCTAATAGGTCATAGGCTTCTAATACTTCTAATGCTTCCTGTTGCTTATCTTTTGCAACGGTTAAGCTCATTACATCATCAGTGAATACTTTGGTAATACGAATCTGATGACTTCCACTCATACGCTCAAACTCAAAGTATGCTTTTAATCTATTGAGTTGTTGAGTGTACTGTTTACTCCCTGTTCGATAGCGTGGGATGTTTAGCTTGTTAGTCATATCTTCATAGTTTTTGAACACTTGACCGACAAATAGGTTTTGTTTGTTAATTTGCATAGGTATCATTCCTTTCTGTTGATTATAGATTTACACTACTTTTAGCGTAAAAAAGAAGTAGGTGCAACACTTTGTTGCTCTTTCCCTTCCTTTCTAGCTCTGCGCACAAACAGCCAAAACCCCAAGAAGTACTTGGGGTTCGAGGGGGTTTTACAACACTTCACATTTCAATTTTTTTCGATTATTCTTATGAACATCTACAAAAACCCCCCATGTATAACCCCCCAGAGGTAAGTATTATTATATATATAATTAGGGGGTTTTAAAGCGGGGGTATTTTCAAAAAGCCCCTATCTTAAAACCCCCAGAGATAAGTTTATATTATATATATTAGGGGGTTTTAAAACAGGGGTATTTTAGCATAATTGAATAAGATAATTGATTCAGAATATGAGCCATAAATCAACTTATGACCTCACCTACTTATTGATGTATAAGTTGAATTACTGGGCAGGGGGACTTATGACCTAGTGTAGGGGAGGGGAAATGTAGCATTTGAAGTCGAAGACTATGAAGTAATATTATAAAATGCTCAAGATAATATTATAAACTAACCATTTGCGATTGGTTTGCGTGACTGCATTAGAACTTCATATAGTCCATCTTCTGTTAAGAACCATTGTTCTTGTTGCCCTTTTAATGCGTAAGGATTGTTTACGCATATCTTTTCATCTTCATCAACTGACTTCAACATCATGCGTGGGTTACTATGTTCAATTCACTTTGCCACATCTTTCGCTAGGAACAATGGATTTTCAAAAGTGCCATAGATTTTGAATTGCAGGACACTTAACTATCTTGAGCTTAAGCAATAATTATAGACGAGTGTAGGAATGGAACAGTTACCCTTCCTCTCCACCAATCCGTTGCCCTTCCTAACGTAAACTAGCCCCCCCTATTTATGACTCATGATGATACATAAGACCTCTCAAACAGCCCAGAATCAGCCCTCAAGGGTATTCTACGTATAATAAAAGAGCGTCATCACTAGGACTAATGCTCTTCATCATATATATCACGACCATATTTGCTTTCATAATCTTCACGAGATAGCAAGTGTAGGTCTAGCTCATTGGCATCAATGACAACTTCAAGAACATACTGTTTTCTTCTGATTGATATTAGCACATCACCTGTACCAAACTCTAATTGGTCTAGTACTGCATCAAGTTGCTTTAGTGACATATTCTCTATTGATTCATCATATAAGCCAATAGTTAAACCTAGTGCATTGGCACGTTCTGTGATTTTATGAAGTTTAGTGTTAGCTCTTGATGTGGTCGCTACATTGTTTGCATCAGATGATTGAGCATCCTCATTTACTTCTTGAATCAATATTGATTGTTCATCTAGTTCTTGAAGTATCTCACGCTTGTATTTATAGTATGAGTTCCTGCTAATGCCACATAGAGTCCATACTTCCTCATCACGTTCGAGAACTCCACCAAAATCCTTGTGATATTTTTTTATTTTGGCTTTAGCTTCTAGGGATTTTTTAGTCACTAGCTTACTACCCTTCACTTGACCAATTTGCTTTCCTTCACGTCTAGCAGTCTCAATCCCTTCTCTAGTACGTTGTTGTAGGTCTGTTACTTCCTTTTCTGCTTGTTGAAAAGCTAACAAAATCTGTTCTGTTGCTAAATCCTTTAAAAAATCATTTACTCCCTCAAGGATTTTATCAACTCTAGTATTAGTCAATCCAATTTGATTATTCAATGCTTTTTTATACGTTTCCGTGTTGATATGCGGTTCTTTGATAAACACTAACTCAACACCACGCTCATATAAGCTCATGTACTCTTGCACACCCTCTTGAGCGTTCCTTGACATACGACTCACACTATCAAACACAATCGTATCTCCTGTTTTGACTTTCTTCACTAGGTCATTCCACTTCTTACGACCTACAATCTTAGTCCCTGTGTATGCTTCCTCGTAGATATTCTTCTCACTCACACCATAAGCTAACACATTCCTACGTTGTCTCTCAATCGACTGGGATTGTCGGCTGATTCTTAGGTAAGCATATGTAGTCATATTCAAATCATCCTCCTATTAGTACCATTTCTAACGTTCGTTAATTTTAGTACTTCATTTTAGGTCTATATTAGCATGACATTGGTAATATTTCAATGATTTTGGTACTTTTTATAAATACATTAGTTTTGATACTATGAAATTAATAAAAGACCCTATCGATTTTAACGCTAGGGTCTTAACCTTATTTAGTTGTTGCCTTACTTATTTCTACTTCATATGAAGTATATTTATCCACATATGCTTCTAATGTCTGACTAGCTCCTTTACGAATTATTGAACCATGATTGGTGTAATCGCTAGAAACTGTTTTACCATTACTATCAATTCCATATATTTCAACTTGAAGATAACTTAAGTCAAAATCACTATTATTCTCAACAGTTATACTTATTTTTTCTTTAGATGAACTGTAACTACAATCTGTAACTTTTATTCCTTGGCTCGTGTACGTTCCTTCCACTTCTTTACACGTTCCATCATTATATAAACCATAGCTTATATTTACATCTTTATCAAAGTCACTTCCAATCAAAACATACATGTTATCTTGCCACTTCATTTTATTTTTATATAATGTTGCAGTTGGAGCTATATAAGATTCATCATAGTATTCTTCTAACGTTGTATAAACTTCTAGAACTGGCAACTCCTCTTTACTCCAATGAATCACAGGTGTATCATTCTCACTAAAGTATATATATTCTTCTAAATCAAACTCAACACCTTTCTCACTCCACTCTTTTACTAATTCTATACGCTCATTTATATATCCTTCAATACTCTCTGACGAACATCTGCCCCCACTTTTACATGTTGCTAATCTGATATCAATACGATTTAATCCATCATAATATTCTTTTTTCTTATAATCAATAACAATCTCCGTTTTTTGCTCAACATCATTAGAAGATTTATCACCTTGCTCTAACTCTGAGTTCGGCGCTATATTCTGACTACTTTCCGAACCTAAATCAGCGCATCCACTGAGTATTACTCCTAATCCTACTAAAATAAATAAACTCTTTTTCACTTACTAGCACTCCCTAATTTATAAATATCCTTATCAGCATAATAACCCTATTTTCTTTCCTTATTACTCTTGCTCCGCAATATGGTTATCATAAATTTCTTTAGCTTCTTTAGTGTCAAAATAGCTATAGTCGACTTTACCATTAGTCATACGGAACACCAAGTCACCATTTGCATCCTGCATAACATAGATAGCATTATCTCCTAACCCATGTTTTCTCATAGATTTCTTGATTTCCATCGTTGTCTCTTGCATATATTCCATACGATTATATGTGCTTGTATCTGTTTCAACATAGCTATCATAACTTACCCCCACTGAAATATCCCTCATTGTATAATCTAACTCATCTTCTGGATTAATAATTATATCCGACTCAAATGTTGTATCAAAATAAACAACATCACCATTCTTTAGTATTTTACAATAATCATTCATGTACACACTCGTACATTCATCAATTAGAACAACGTTAGCTTGTTGTGTAATATCCGCATATTCAAACTCATTTAGCTTATTACCACATCCACTAAGCATTACTCCCAATCCTGTTAAAGCTACGAATCTTTTCATTACCTAACACTCCCTAATCTATAAATATCCTTAACAATTATACATTTATTCCAACATTTAACACAACCGCTACTGTTCGCCAATTATCGACACAACAAAAAGACACTAACTAACTGCCAGTGCCTTGAACAAATTCCTCTGAACGTGCAATATTTATACTTGCATTGTGGTCTGCATGTAGTTCAAAGTCACATTCAACACATTTGAAACGAGATTGAGTCTGTCTATTTGCCTTATCAACATGACCACACTTACTACACTTTTGTGAAGTATACGCAGGATTTATATATCTCACCTTGATACCTTCACGTTCTGCTTTATATTCAATCATTGATTGCAACTCATAATAAGACCAATTCCTTAAAATCCTATTATTGAATCCTTCTTTAGTTAACTTCTCAAGGTTTATAAATTCACACTTATGATTCTTAGCAAACTTAACAATCTCATGAGATAATTGATGGTTATAAGTCTTAGCAAAGTTCCGTTCCTTTTCTTTAAATGATTCTAATGCCTTCAACTTCTTCTTACGACCTTTACCACCTTTAGCCATTACAAGAGATTGGTTGAGAACTCGTCTACGTTTTTGGAGTTGGGTTCTCACCTTTAAGAAGTCCTCTATACTTCCAATCCCTTTACGAACATAAGTATCATCAGACAAACAAACATAAGCAGGAGTTGCAATTCCTAAATCCACACCTAATGTACGTCCTTCAATAGGTTGATATGACAACTCATTAGGAATATCCAATGTTAAATTCAATATTAAATTATTATTCTTATCAAACATCAAAGAGGATTCTTTAACATCATATTCTTTATTAATAACTTTATGTAACGTACGCCTTAACTCTACGATATTTTCTTTCATCTTATTAGAACCTGTAACAACCTCAAATTCTATCTTATTTACCCATCTAATGACGATATCATCACCTTCGTAATAAAACCTTAAACTTCGTCCTCTTGTCATTAATGGATGTGTTCTCCTATATGATGTAATATTTCGTTCTCCTCTAGCTAATCCATTTTTTATTGATATCTTAAAGTCTTTCTTCACTCGTTGAGTAACTAGACTTAGAGTATCTACACCTCTACCAAATTGAATGCTACTGAAAATAGGATTTGAATTCGTTAA
>OLOA01004560.1_pt1 | contig 10331 bp, 5 predicted proteins | sample 1672201 | NCBI WGS metagenome assembly OLOA01 (sample SAMEA3136658, study PRJEB25190) | human gut metagenome
ACCAATCCAGCAGTTCATCCCGCCGCACCAGCAGTCGGTTTCCAATGTGGAACGCCGGGAAACTCGCGTCATGGAATATGCGGTAGGTGGTCGAGCGCGAAATGCCGAAGTAAGTTTGCACTTCCTTGGGACTTACAACATTGGGCAAATTTTGAAATTCCGTGTTCATGAGTTCCTCCTATGTAAATAATTTATAAAAAGGCCTTTACTATATAGCCGCTGAGAACGGCGAAAATTACGAGGTTTTTTAAACTGTTTAGAAAAAGTTCAAATTTTTAGAAAGATACCAAATCATATCATACAGACCGGCAGTTGCAATTTTTGCAACCGTCCTCAAAATTTTTGAAAAAATTATCTCTACTATATAGCCACTGGGGAAGGGCAAAAGGTAACGTTCGCTGAAAAAATAATGGAATTTTTTCATTAAATTTCAGTATAACAGTATAACTTGCAGGATTCCTGCAAGTTTAGAGATGTAAAGCGAAGAATTTTTTCTCAAGAACTGGCCTAAACGCCAAAATTACACTTCAAAAACAGCATATCACCCATTGTGCTAAAAACCCTTGCACTTTTACAAAATATCTAAATCCATTTTAACAAGCAATGGGGCAAAAACCCTGCCACATTACTCAAAATAAAACAGGCAAGCCGCAGATTAAAACGGCTTGCCTGTAGAATGACGATGCTGACGGTGATGACGATGTTTTTGATATACCCCTTTACCCTATCCCACTAACACCGTCACCACCGTCACGCTTATAGTGAAATGACGCTTGCAGTTTACTACTGCTCGAAACAAAAACAATGATACTACGAGAAACACAAAATCAGAATGACGCAGATGACGCTAATGACGCTGAATCTGGGATATGGTATAGGGATATCATCAAAACAGCGTCATTAGCGTCATCTGCGTCACTATCGTCACACAAGAGCAGCGAGGGGGTCTGGGGAACACCCCAGAAATGCGTTTGTGGATATCCAAACGCTATGCTAGCAAAACATATTCTCTCCCAAGGCGTGAGCAATCAAACTGGACACCAATACAAATTCGTATATATTTCAGAGTGAATCACTTCTGATTCATCCAAAAATCTTGACTCGAAAAAGTGAATCCGTTCTGATTCACTTTCCAAAGTGCTGCTATTATTCCCCTTCCTCCACGCGCGTGGTCATCACGGCGATGCTCTTTTTTCCGGGAACGGGGTAACGCACCTTCTTAAATGGCAAGAAAAAACAAGAATATAGTCATGGCGTTTTCAGAGAGCCGTGTTAGTCTATCTGATTCTTTCCAAATACATTGTCCGCGGTATTGCGCTCGGCAGCGTGAAAGGGTAAAATAACACTTACGGAGGTGCAGTGCGCTTGCGCTGCACCTTTTTTGGTGTTTATGCAAAAAAAGCAAACGACAAAATACGGAGGAATATACGATGTCATTTCCGGAAAATTTCGTCTGGGGCGCGGCAACCGCAGCCTATCAGATCGAGGGCGCAGTGCAGGAGGATGGCAGGGGACTGTCCATCTGGGATACCTTCAGCCATACGCCGAGCAAAACAAGGAACGGTGATACAGGGGACATCGCCTGCGACAGCTACCACCGCTGGGCAGAGGATATTGCACTGCTGAAAGAGATGCACCTGAAGGCGTACCGGTTCTCGATTGCCTGGCCGCGCATCTTCCCGCAGGGCACGGGACCAGTCAATCCGGCAGGTCTTGCCTGGTATGACCGGCTGGTCGATGCGCTGCTTGCGGCAGGGATCGAGCCTTATGTCACGCTCTACCACTGGGATCTGCCGCAAGCCCTGCAGGACAAGGGCGGCTGGCTGAATGATGATACGGCAAAAGCCTTCGCCGGGTATGCCGCCGCGGTGGCCGCGCACTTTAAGGGGCGGGTGCGGTACTATTTTACCCTCAATGAGCCGCAGTGCAGCGTGGGGCTGGGCTACAGCAGCGGTGTACACGCACCCGGTTTCCGTCTGGATGACGGCTCGGTGTTTACAGCGTGGCACAACACGATCTACGCCCACTGCCTTGCGGCCGATGCGATCCGCAGGGCTGACCCGGATGCCCGGGTCGGCATGGCCCCGACAGGGCGCATCTGCACCCCGGCAACAGACGACCCCGTCGATATTGCGGCGGCCCGCGAGGCAACCTTTGCCCTGGCGGACGGAGACTGGACCTTCACCTATGCCCCGGCACTTGATCCGCTGTGCGGGCGCGGCTGGCCTGTGATCGCGGGCGGTCAGGCCCAGCGTGTGGTGGACGCCATCCCGCAGGAGCAGCTGGACGCTCTGCCGCTGGGCAGGCTGGATTTCATCGGGATGAACATCTACAACTCCGTCATGGTGCGGGCCGGGGCAAACGGCAAGCCGGAATTCTGCCCCCGGGCCGCAGGACATCCGCGCACAGCCATCGGCTGGCCCATCACCCCGGAGTCGATGGAGTGGGGGACACGCTTTATCTGGGAACGGTACGGTCTGCCCATCTACATCACCGAGAACGGCCTTTCCTGCACCGACAGCATCCATCTGGACGGCAAGGTGCATGACCCTGCGCGCATTGACTTCACCCACCGCTATCTTCTGGCGCTGCGCCGCGCGATTGACAGTGGCGTGGATGTGCGCGGCTATTTCCACTGGTCACTGCTGGATAATTTTGAGTGGAGCGAGGGCTATAACGAGCGCTTTGGTCTGATCTATCTCGATTACGCAACCGGCAAACGAACCCCCAAAGATAGTGCTGCCTGGTACGCCAAGGTGGCCGAAACGAACGGAAAAAATCTGTGAAAAGGCACGGTATGGCCCCTCGCTATGTGTTTGTTTCCTCTAAGAGATGCCCTCTGTGCGCTGATGGTCGTGCTTGCGATCGATGCAGAGAAATGCTCGCGGAATAACCATACCTGACAGGCTGCACACAAAAAATACTCCCTTATTCTGCTGCGCGCGCAGCAGGATAGGGGAGTTTTCTGGTTCGTGAAGCAGCACGCCGGTGTATAAAGACCGTACAGAAAAAGCAGCAGCCCACTGCGGGCTGCTGCTTTGCGGTAAAAGGCGGGCGGTCAGCCCATGACGATCTTGACCTCTACGGTTGAGCCGGCGGGAACAGGGGAAAGGATGTTACCGCTTACAGGCTTGCCGTCCACGGTCATGGCTTTAACTCCCTTTTCCAGATGGTCAGGGTTCTCCACAACGATTTCATAGGTTGCCCCGCGCCAGACACGGCGCAGGGTAAAGCCGTCCATCTCGTGCGGGATGCAGGGATCGATCTTCAGCCCGGCCAGCGTGGGCTGGATGCCCAGGATATACTGGCTCACATCCACAAAGGTCCAGGCCGCCGTGCCGGTCAGCCAGCTGTTTTTTGCTTCGCCAAAGGTGGCGGCGTCGCGGCCAGCCACCATCTGGCTGTAGACATACGGCTCGGTGCGGTGGATCTCACTGATGTCCTCAATGTATGCCGGGCAGGTCTTTTTGTAGATCTCAAACGCGCGGTCACCGTGGCCGACTACAGTCTCGGCACAGCTGACCCATGGGTTGTTGTGGCAGAAGATACCGGCGTTCTCCTTGTAGCCCGGAGGATAGCTGGAAATCTCGCCCAGCTCAAGGTGATACTTGGTGTAAGCGGGCTGCAGCAGCACAATGCCGTACTTTGTGTCGAGCTTGTCTTTCACGCTCTGCAGGGCGGTTACGGCCTCACCGGTGTCCACACCAATACCCGCCATGACGCACATGCCCTGCGGCTCGATGAAGATCTTGCCTTCCTCGCATTCCTCACCGCCGATCACATGGCCAAAGGCATCGTAGGCGCGGCGGAACCAGCTGCCGTCCCAACCGGCGGTCAGGGCGGCGTGCTCCATCGCGGCGGTCTCCTCGCGCACGGCGGCAGCTTCGTCGGTGTGGCCGGTGCTGTCAAGAATTTCGGCAAACTGGTTGCCGTACTTGACGTACATACCGGCGATGAACACGCTCTCGGCTACGGGACCCTCGCTCGGGCCGGTGGTCTGGAAGCTTTCGCCCGGCTCCTTGCTGAAGCAGTTCAGGTTCAGGCAGTCGTTCCAGTCAGCACGGCCAATCAGCGGCAGACCATGCGAACCCTTGTGGGTGCGCAGGTAGCCGAAGCTGCGGCGCAGATGCTCAAGCAGCGGCTGTGCAAGGCTGTGGTCGTTGTCAAAGTCCACCGGTTCGTCCAGAATCGAGTAGTCGCCCGTCTCGCCCAGATAGGCGTACACGGCAGCAATCAGCCACAGCGGGTCATCGTTGAAGCCGGAGCCGATGTCCATGTTGCCCTTTTTCGTCAGCGGCTGGTACTGGTGGTAGGCGCTGCCATCGGGAAATTGGGTAGCCGCAATGTCCAGAATGCGCTCCCGCGCGCGGGCGGGGATCAGATGCACAAAGCCGAGCAGATCCTGACAGGAATCGCGGAAGCCCATGCCGCGGCCCGTGCCGCTCTCATAATAGCTGGCAGAACGGCTCATGTTGAAGGTGACCATGCACTGGTACTGGTTCCAGGTATTGACCATGCGGTCGAGCTTTTCATCGCTGCTCTTGACCGAGTAGGTGGACAGCAGGTTGTTCCAGTGGTCGTGCAGCCTGGCAAGTGCCGCATCGACCTGCGCATCCGTGGCATAGCGGGCAGCCATCGCCTGGGCGCGGGTCTTATTGATGACGCCGGGCGCGGCCCACTTCTCGTCCTCCGGGTTTTCTATATAGCCCAAAACAAAAATCAGGCTGCGGCTTTCGCCGGGCTGCAGGGTGACATTGACTTGATGCACGCCAACGGGTGCCCAGCCGTGGGCAACAGAGTTGGTGCAACGGCCGTTTTCCACGACCTCGGGATTCGCATTGCTGTGCCATGCGCCTAAAAAGGCGTCCCGGCTCGTGTCAAAGCCGTCAATGGGCGTGTTGACGGTGAACAATGCGTAATGGTTGCGGCGCTCGCGGTACTCGGTCTTGTGGTAGATGGTGCTGCCCTCGACCTCGACTTCGCCGGTAGAGAAATTGCGCTGGAAATTGGTGGAATCGTCCACAGCATTCCAGAGGCAGAACTCCAGATAGCTGAATATAGTAAACGATTTCGGTACATCACTCTCGTTGGTCAGCACCAGACGGTCGATCTCGCAGTTGTCGCCTACCGGCACAAACAGCTCCAGCTTCGCGGTCAGACTGTTCTTTTTGCCGGTAATGATGCTGTACCCGAGGCCGTGGCGGCACTCATAGCTGTCCAGCTCGGTCTGGGTGGGCTGCCAGCCGGGATTCCAGACGGTATCGCCATCCTTAATATAGTAATACCGGCCGTTAGAGTCCGCAGGTACGTTATTGTAGCGGTAGCGAGTGATACGCCGCAGCTTGGCGTCCCTGTAAAAGCTGTACCCACCGGCCGTGTGGGAAACAAGGCTGAAGAATGCCTCGCTGCCCAGATAGTTGATCCACGGCAGCGGCGTGCGCGGTGTGGTGATGACATATTCGCGTGCGGTATCGGAAAAATGACCGAACTTCATAGAGACCCTCTCCTTACTTATGGAAAGCAGATAAAATCGTGAGTTCAAGTCGAAAACGATTAAGTTATTACCCTTACAATACCGCGTTTTTCGGATAATTGCAAGGGCTGCGGCTGAATTTAACGATGATTTGGCAGGTTTCACAATTTGTGCGGCCGAAAATTGTAACGAAAAGCGGATGCTACCTATTATTTATAAGGATACTTTCTGGCTGTGGACACCCCAAAAGCAGATGGCAGTCAGGCTTGCAGGCCATTACTGGGTCGGAAAAGGCAGAAGAAGGCGCAAATTATGTCTCTTTTTCAGCGAAACTCCAAACGAAATTACCAAAACAGGTGTTTTGGCTTTTTGCAAATCGCCAAATCGAATCGAAATGCACAAGAAATGCCAAAAAGGCATTGATTTTATGGTTGACATGTTGTATAGTGAAGATGCGAAAACGATTAAGGAAGATGCAAGGAGGCGATACCATGGCATCCATCAAAGACATCGCAAAGGCATGCGGGGTCTCGGTGGCTACCGTGAGCAAGGCGCTGAACGGTCACAACGATATCAGTCAGGCTACCAAAGAAAAGGTACGCGAGGCTGCAAGGCAGATCGGCTACATGCCAAACTCCGCAGCGCGGGCCCTGAAAACGAACCGCACCTATAATCTGGGCGTCCTTTTCGTGGACGAGGCACAAAGCGGTCTGACGCATGAGTTCTTCGCGGCTGTTCTGGACAGCTTCAAACGCCACGCCGAGGGCAGAGGCTATGATATCACCTTTATCAACCACAACATTGGGCACGGCCACTCCAGCTACTTAGAGCACTGCCGCTACCGCGGCGTTGACGGCGTGATTGCTGCCTGCATCAAGTTCGATGACCCGGAGGTTATTGAGCTGGCTTACAGCAACCTGCCGATCGTCACAGTTGACCATGTCTTTAACAACCGGGCTGCCGTACTTTCCGATAACACCGATGGTGTCCACAAGTTAGTGGATCAGCTTGCCGCGCTGGGGCATGAGCGAATCGCCTATATCCACGGTGAGAATCACAGCGCAGTCACCCAGAAGCGCCTGGTCGGTTTCTACCGTGCCTGCGCCGCCCATGGGATCACGGTGTCGGACGCCTACATCGTGCCGAGCACCTACCGAGATGCGAAAAGCTGCGCCGCTGCGACCCGTCAGCTGCTGGCATTGCCGCAGCGCCCCACGGCGATCCTCTTCCCGGATGACTTCTCCGCCATCGGCGGCATCCAGACGATCCGGCAGGAAGGACTTCTGATTCCGCGGGATATTTCGGTGGCCGGCTATGACGGCAACCTGATCTCGCAGATCATGTCCCCGCAGCTGACCACCTACCGGCAGGACACCGAAGCGCTGGGCCGCGCCGCGGCAGAGCTGCTTATCGAGCAGATCGAATCCCCGCGCACGGCCTTGCCGGAACAGAAGCTGGTCTCCGGCAGTTTGCTGAAAGGGCAGTCCGTCGATGTCCCCAATCCATAGGTTCAAACCCGCGAGGATGCGGGTCACAATATCTGATTCATACATGAGTTCTTTTTAAAAAGGAGGAAAAGACATTATGAAAAAGGCAATGAGTTTATTGACCGCCACTGCAATGGCAGCCACCTTGCTGGCAGGCTGCGGCGGAGGCACCGCAAGCTCGTCCGCAGCCCCCGCCGCTGATTCGACCTCTACCGAAGCCAGCAGCACGGCCGCAGAGCCCGCTGCCGATGCAGCCGCAGAGGAGGGCAAGGTCCTGAACATCTGGTGCTGGAACGATGAATTCCAGTCCCGCTTCAACGACTATTACCCCGGTGTCAAGGAGATCGCCGCCGACAAGTCCACCACAACGCTGGATAACGGTGTCACCGTAAAGTGGACCATCAACCCCAATGATAACAACAACTACCAGAATAAGCTGGACGAGGCCCTGCTCAAGCAGGACAGCGCCGCTGCCGATGACAAGATCGACATCTTCCTGATCGAGGCGGACTACGCGCTGAAGTATGTGGATTCCGAATATACGCTGGATGTCAAGAAGGATGTCGGCCTGACCGATGATGATCTCAAGGATCAGTACCAGTACACCAAGGACATCGTTACCGTGGATGGCGTCCAGAAGGGCACCACATGGCAGGCGACCCCGGGCCTGTTTGCCTACCGCCGTTCCATCGCCAAGGATGTGCTGGGCACTGATGATCCGACAGAGGTCCAGGCCGCACTGAGCGATTGGGATAAGTTCAACGATGTGGCTGAGAAGGCCGCTGCCAAGGGCTACAAGATGCTCTCCGGCTACGATGATTCCTACCGCACCTTCTCCAACAATGTTTCCGCCGGTTGGGTGGACGGCACGACCGTCAAGGTCGACCCCAACATTATGAACTGGGTCGATCAGACCAAGACCTACACCGATAACGGCTACAACAACAAGACCAGCCTGTGGAGCGACCAGTGGGCCGCCGATCAGGGCCCTGCCGGCAAGGTTTTCGGCTTCTTCTACTCCACTTGGGGCATCAACTTCACCCTGCTGGGCAACTCTCTGGCAACTCCTACCGCTGAGGGCGGCAAGGAAGAGGTTGGCAACGGCATCTACGGCGACTACGCTGTGTGCGAAGGCCCTCAGCCCTACTACTGGGGCGGCACCTGGATCTGCGGCGCAGCCGGCAGCGACAACCTTGAGACCATCAAGGACGTTATGCTGAAGCTGACCTGCGATGAAGCCATCATGAAGCAGATCACCATGGATACGCAGGACTACACCAACAACGAGAAGGCTATGAACGAGATCGCAAACAGCGATTACAGCTCCGCTTTCCTGGGCGGCCAGAACCACATCGCTCTGTTTGCAGAGGCTGCAACCAAGATCGATATGTCCAACGCCGGTCCGTACGATCAGGGCCTGAACGAGAGCTTCCAGAACGCTTTCAAGGATTACTTCACCGGCAACGTGGAGGAGGATGCCGCCAAGGCAAACTTCGAGACCGCCATCAAGGAGAAGTACCCCGAGCTGACCGACGTGGTATGGCCCGCATAAGTGGTTTTACTCCGAACTGAAAATTGAAGCAAAGGGGCGGGCGGCGTATCTCGCCCGCCCCTTTGGTTTTGCTGTGACCCGGCAGGAGGGAGATCTCATGGGAGAAAAAACAAAGAAGAAAGGGTCGATCAGCTACGCGAAATGGGGCTATATCTTCATTGCACCGTTCTTTATCATCTTCGCGGTATTCCAGCTGATCCCTCTGGCATCCACCATCTATTACAGCTTTTTTGAGTATTACCGCAGCGGCCTGAAGATCATCGGACCCAACTTTGTGGGTCTGAAAAACTACATCACCCTGTTCGCGACCGATCTGCCCAAGTATTTTGGCAACACGCTGATCCTGTGGATCATCGGTTTTATCCCGCAGATCATCGTCTCGCTGCTGCTGGCGGCATGGTTCACCGACCTGCGGCTGAAGCTGAAGGGACAGACCTTCTTCAAGACGGTCATCTATATGCCCAACCTGATCATGGCCTCGGCTTTCGCCATGCTGTTCTTCGCCCTGTTCTCGGATAACGGCCCGGTGAACGCAGTGCTGCTGAGCATGGGCTGGATCAAGACCCCCATCAGCTTTTTGAATACCGTGTGGGGCAACCGTGGCCTTGTGGGCCTGATGAACTTCCTGATGTGGTTCGGCAACACCACCATCATGCTGATGGCAGCCATTATGGGCGTGGACCCCACCCTGTACGAGGCTGCAGAGCTGGACGGCTGCACCCCGAACCAGATGTTCTGGAAGATCACCCTGCCCCTGATCCGCCCCATTCTGGTCTATGTGATGATCACCTCCATGATCGGCGGCCTGCAGATGTTCGATGTGCCGCAGATCCTGACCAACGGCAAGGGCGGCCCCGACCGCACCTCCACCACCATGATCATGTACCTGAACAACCACCTGTTCAGCAAGAACTACGGCATGGCCGGCGCGGTCTCGGTGGTGCTGTTCCTGGTGTGCGCAGTGCTCTGCGTGATCGTTTACATGGCCCTGACCAAGGAGGACGACGGCCTGAGCAGGGCCGAGCGCAAGGCCCGCAGGCAGGCGGCCAAACAGGTGAAGGGAGGAAAAGCATAATGTCACACGCAGTCAAGACAAAATCCGAAAAAGCGACCCTTGCGGCCCGCCGCACGGTGTGCTATGCGGCGCTGGTGCTGCTGAGCTTTTTATGCCTGTTCTTCTTCTATGTGCTGGTCATCAATTCCACCCGCACCCATTTTGAGATCCAGAAGGGCTTTTCCTTTCTGCCGGGCAGATCCTTGATGACCAACCTGAAAAACGTGCTGTCGGATGCCAACATCCCGGTGCTGACCGGTGTGCGGAACAGCCTGATCGTGTCCGGCTGCTCGGCTGCCCTCAGCGTCTATTTTTCGGCCCTGACAGCCTACGGCATCTACGCCTATAACTTCCGGTTCAAAAAGGCGGCGTTTGCCATCATCCTGCTCATTATGACCATGCCGACCCAGGTCTCGGCGCTGGGCTTCCTGCAGCTCATCACGAAGATGGGCCTGAAGAACAGCTTCATTCCCCTCATCATCCCCAGCATTGCGGCCCCGGCGGTGTTCTTCTTTATGAAGCAGTATCTGGATGCCAGCCTGCCCATGGAGATCGTGGAAGCCGCCCGCATTGATGGCGCAGGGGAGTTCTACACCTTCAACCATATCGTGCTTCCTATTATGAAGCCCGCTCTGGCGGTGCAGGCCATCTTCTCCTTTGTGTCCAGCTGGAACAACTACTTCATCCCCGCACTGGTGCTGGATACGGCAGACAAAAAGACCCTGCCCATCCTCATTGCACAGCTGCGCAGTGCAGACTTCCTCA
>OLOA01004566.1_pt1 | contig 10326 bp, 10 predicted proteins | sample 1672201 | NCBI WGS metagenome assembly OLOA01 (sample SAMEA3136658, study PRJEB25190) | human gut metagenome
TCCAGAGCCACCACGCCGGTAAGCTCACCGGTCTGGAGGGCCAGCGCCTGCTCACTGAGCGCGTCACCCTCTGCGGCGGCAAAGGTGATGCTGTCCTGCTGGTCCACCTCCCGCTCCTGACAGATGGCGGTGTGCTCGGCCAGCTTGTCCTCGGCCTCCTGCAAGCGCTTCAGATAGCCGTTGGCCTCGTCCTCTGCGCCGTCACCGGCGGGTACGAACACCACGCGGCCGGTGAGATAGTTGTTGTCCGCAGCGTACTGCGCCAGCGCCGCGCCGTCGGGATACAGAGCGCTGCCCTCAGTGCAGAAGGCGTCCTGCAAACGCTGATAGAGATAGGACGTCTCGCGGATGTGGTCATAGGCTTCCTCGCTGATACCCTGGATAGCCAGCTGCCGCTGATAGGCCTCCTCGCCGCCGTAGTACGTCACATACTCCAGTCGCTGGGCGTCCAGCGCCTCCTGATCCTCATCGGTCAGGGTGATGCCGGCCTCCTCGGCCCACGCCCGCACCACGCTGTACAGCTTCACCGTCTCCAGCGTATCGGTCTGGGCATAGTCGCCGTAGGTGATGCCGCTGGTAAGCTCCGCACTCCAGTCGATGTCCTGCACATAGGTGCTCAGGTACTCGCAGTCGTAGGCCAGCCAGTACAGGTACTCCTCGCAGGTGACGGTCTTGCCGTTCACCAGCAGCAGCTGTCCGTCGGGATGGAGCCCGCTGGCCTCGTACAGCAGGCCGTCGGTGCGGCTGCCCTTCTTCATACCGCCGGTGAGGGAGATGGCTCCTACCAGTGCCACGGACACCAGCACACCGGCGATCAAACGCACCCAGTTGTTTTTCATGGTTCATTTCCTCCTTCTTGGGGCTGCTGCCCCTGTAATTGTAATTCGTTCTGCTGCAAGCGCAGCTGCTCCACAAGGCCGCCAGCGGCGTCCAATGCGTCCTCCTTGGGCTGTAAAAACAGCGTCAGCTTCGGCGACGCCCCCGCCGCCAGCTGCAGCCGGTCGCGGTAGCCCGCCATGCCGCACACCGCCAGCAGCGCCGCCGGCTCGATGCGCATGTCGAAGCTGAAGATCAGCTGCCGCCCCTTCTGGGTGATATCGGTGATACCCGTCTCCATGGCCGCCGCGCGCAGCATGGCCACGTTCAGCAGCGCCGTCACCGGCTTGGGCACATCGCCGTAGCGGTCCAGCAGCTCGTCCATCAGATCAGCCTCGTCCGCCGGTGTCCGCAGGGCGGCGATACGGCGGTACAGATCCATCCGCTGCTCGGCGGCGGGCACGTACCCCTCGGGGATGTAGGCCGGCACCGTCAGGTCGGCGGAGCACTCCGTCCGCACCTCCGCGCCGCGCCCCTGCTGCTCCAGCACCGCGTCGTTCAGCAGCTTCAGGTACATGTCGTAGCCCACGGACATCATGTACCCCGACTGCTCCGGTCCCAGCAGATTGCCTGCGCCGCGGATCTCCAGATCCCGCATGGCGATCTTGAAGCCGGAGCCGAACTCCACATATTCCCGTATGGCGGTGAGCCGCTTGGCGGCCACCTCCGTCAGTACCTTCCCCACGCGGAACGTCAGATAGGCGTAGGCCCGGCGGTTGGACCGCCCGATGCGCCCGCGGATTTGGGTCGCGGAAAAATCCTGCAGCGGGGCGTCTTCCAGCACCGTGATGCGGCCGGGGAACCTGTCCACCCTTTCGCCGCGGCGGGGATAGACGTATACCGGGTATTCGAGGATGCGGTCGTACTCTTTCCAGCCGTCGAGCCGTTCTATCTGGTCGGCGCCCATGAGGATCGAGAACTCCATATCCGCGCCGTGGTTCTCGGCCAGGTAGCGCAGCGTGTCGATCGTATACGACGGCTTGGGCAGCAGAAATTCGACGACCGAGGGTTTTATCCGGTCGGGATAGCGCGACGCCGCGCAGGCCGCCTCGGCCATTTCGAACCGATCCATCTCGGGGGCCAGCTCTTCGGCCTGTTTATAGGGGCTCTGGGGCGAAACGACGAGCACCAGCTCGTCGCACAGTCCTTTTTCCACGGCGTATTCCGCCAGGGCGATGTGCCCTTTATGGATGGGGTTGAACGACCCGAAATAGAGCATGACGCGTTTCATGGCTGCCGTGCGATGAATTGGTCGATGATCGCAGTCGTTTCGCGGATCGCCTCGTCGAGCGAGTCGTTTACGACGATGTGGTCGAATTCGGGGGCTTTCGTCAGTTCGAATTCGGCCTTCGCCACACGGCGGTCTATCACTTCCGGGGCGTCCGTGCCGCGGCATACGAGCCTGCGGCGCAGCTCCCCGATCGAGGGCGGCATGACGAATATCGAGCAGGCGTCGTCGCCGAAGATGCGTTTGAGGTTGATCCCCCCGATGACGTCCACGTCGAAGACGATGATGTTGCCCTTGGCCCAGATGCGTTCCACCTCCGAGCGCAGCGTGCCGTAGCAAGTGCCCTGGTAGACCTCTTCCCACTCCACGAAACGGTTTTCCGCGACGGCGCGCATGAACTCTTCGTGCGTCATGAAGTGGTAGTCGCAACCGTGGCGCTCGCAGCCGCGGGGTGCGCGGCTGGTCGCCGATACCGAAAATTCGAACTGCGGGAACCGTTTCAGCAATTCGCGTACGATGGTCGTCTTCCCGGAACCGCTCGGCGCGGAGAATATGATAACCTTGCCCATTATAATATGTTCAGTACCTGTTCTTTGATCTTCTCCAGCTCGTCCTTCATCTTAACTACGAGTATCTGGATGTTCGATTCGTTGGCCTTCGAGCCCATCGTGTTGATTTCGCGGCCCATCTCCTGTGCGATGAAGCCCAGTTTGCGGCCTGCGCCCTCCTCTTGGGCGGCCACCTCGCGGAAATACCTGCAGTGGTTGGCCAGGCGTACCTTCTCTTCGGTGATATCGAGTTTTTCGAGGTAGAAGATCATCTCCTGCTCCAGCCGGTTGCGGTCGACGTCTATCTGCAGCTTTTCGAGGTTTTCCAGCAGGCGGGCCCTGACCGTCTCCGTGCGGGCCTTTTCGAAAGGCACGACCTCCTGTTTGTAGCCTTCGATCTTGTCCACGCGGCCCAGCAGGTCGGCGATCAGGATCGCGCCTTCCTGCAGGCGGAACGCGTCGAGCTGCGCCACGGCGGCTTCGGTGGCGGCGACCAGCGCCGCGTGTTCTTCGTCGGAGATGCTCTCCGCTTCGGTCGATACGACCTCCGGCAGGCGCATGATGGCCTGCAGGGCAGCGCTGTCCCATCCGATCCCCGCATAGTTGAGTTGGGCGTTTCGCGCCGCGTCGCGCAGTTGCCCGGCATAGGCGGCGAATACCTCTTTATTAATACGCGCCGGGGTCTCCACGGTCTGCGATTCGACGGTCACGAAGACATCGACCTTGCCGCGCAGTACCGTACGGGTGATGATATTGCGGATTTCGTATTCCGACTGGCGGTAAACGGCCGGAAGCCGCAGCCCGAGGTCGAGCTGTTTGGAGTTGAGCGAGCGGATTTCGACCGTGATCTTCTTATTTTGCAGCGTGGCTTCGCCCTTGCCGAAGCCCGTCATGGATTTTACCATTTGCGGAGGATGTTAAGTTTGGGCAAAAGTAATAAAAACAATTCAAAATGCCGAGCGTTCGGGACGCCGAGTGAAATTTCTTTGAACAAGTTTTGCACAACTGTTGTATTCTCCGGAATATTTTATTTATATTTGTGTTAGTAAACTAACAGGCTGGAGTCCGAAACACTAAATTCACATCCGAATATTATGAAAAAGCACAATTTCAACGCGGGACCCTCGATCCTCGCAGACGAAGTCATCCAGAACGCAGCAAAAGCTATCGTAGATTTCAACGGTTCGGGCCTTTCCCTGCTTTCGATTTCGCACCGGACGAAGGATTTCGAGAACGTGATGGCCGAGGCCGACGCGCTCTTCCGTGAGTTGCTCGGCATCCCCGACAACTACAAGATCTTCTATATCGGCGGCGGTGCCAGCACGTTCTTCTACGAAGTGCCCGCCAACTTCCTGGGCAGGAAGGCAGGCTATGTGAATACCGGTGTCTGGGCCAAGAAGGCCATCAAGGAAGCTAAGCGTTACGGCGAGGTCGAGTTGCTCGCTTCGTCCGAAGACCGCAATTTCACCTACATCCCCAAGGGTTTCGCGATCCCGGCCGATCTGGACTATGTGCATATCACCTCCAACAATACGATCTACGGCACCGAGTACCACGAAGACCTCGCTTCGCCCGTGCCCCTGATCGCCGACATGTCGTCGGACATCCTTTCCCGCCCGGTCGACGTTACGAAATACGCCATGATTTACGGCGGTGCGCAGAAGAACCTCGCCCCGGCCGGCGTGGCGTTCGCCATCATCCGCGAGGACATGCTCGACCGTGTCGTGCGCGACCTGCCGACGATGGTTGCGTTCCGCACCCATGTCGAGAACGGCTCGATGTTCAACACGCCCCCCGTATTCCCGATCTACGTGCTCATGGAGACCCTCCGCTGGCTCAAGTCGATCGGCGGCGTACCCGAAATCTACCGCCGCAACAAGGAGAAGGCCGCCCTGCTGTACGACGAGATCGACCGCAACCCGCTGTTCCGCGGTACGGTCGACAAGCAGGATCGCTCGCTGATGAACATCTGCTTCGTGATGGCCGACGGCTACGAGGAACTGGCTCCCGAGTTCATGGAATTCACCAAGGAACGTGGTATCGTGGGCATCAAGGGCCACCGCCTGGTGGGCGGCTTCCGCGCATCGTGCTACAACGCACTTCCGAAGGAAAGCGTCGAGGTGCTCGTAGAGTGCATGCAGGAGTTCGCCGCCAAACACGCGAAATAACGGACGGCCATGGCGCATTTCTTTACGTTCACTCCGAAGAAAAAGGCGGCCACGGACATCGATTTTATTCATCTGATAGAAAGTACAGGTATGAAAATATTAGTTGCGACCGAAAAGCCTTTTGCCAAGGAGGCTGTCGACGGCATCCGCAGGATCGTCGAGGACGCGGGCTATGAACTGGCCCTGCTTGAAAAATATACCGACAAGGCCCAATTGCTGGCCGCCGTGGCCGATGTCGATGCGCTCATTGTCCGCAGCGACAAGGTGACGGCCGAAGTCATCGGGGCGGCGAAGAACCTCAAAATCGTGGTTCGTGCCGGTGCGGGTTACGACAACGTGGATCTCGCGGCCGCCACGGCGCGCGGTATCGTGGTGATGAATACCCCGGGGCAGAACTCCAACGCCGTGGCCGAGCTGGCGCTCGCCATGATGGTCTTCATGTCGCGCAACCGCTTTACGCCCGGTACGGGTTCGGAGATACAGGGCAAGACCCTCGGCATCCACGCCTACGGCAATGTGGGCAAACTCGTGGGGCGCAAGGGTAAGGCGCTGGGCATGAACGTCATCGCCTACGACCCCTTCATCACGGATGCGGCGGTGTTCGAAGCCGACGGTGTGAAGAAGGTGGATTCCCTCGAAGATTTGTACAGGCAGGCCGATTTCCTGTCGCTGCACATCCCGGCTACGGAGCAAACCCGCGGCTCGATCGGCTACGAACTGCTGATGTCGATGCCCAAGGGTGCCACGCTGGTCAACACCGCCCGCAAGGAGGTGATCGACGAACAGGGTGTCGTGCGTGCGCTGACTGAACGCGAAGACCTGAAATACATTACCGACATCGCTGCCGGGAACCAGGCCGAGCTGGACGAGAAATTCGGCAAGCGGGTGTTTGCCACCGCCAAAAAGATGGGGGCCGAGACCGCCGAGGCCAATATCAACGCGGGTCTGGCCGCAGCCACCCAAATCGTCGATTTTTTCAGGAACGGCAATACGCGGTTCCAGGTGAACAAATAGCGGATAACGGTGCGTGAAAGGCGGGAGCGAAGGCTGCGCCCGCCTTTTTCGCTTTAATACATTAATTCATATGGTGAAAATCAAACCTTTTTGCGGGATACGTCCCCCGAAACAGTATGCGTCCGAAGTGGCGTCGCGCCCCTATGACGTGTTGAATTCCGCCGAGGCCAAGGCCGAGGCCACCGAACGCTCGTTGCTGCACATCATCAAGCCCGAAATAGATTTCGAGCCTATTGCCGACGAACATTCGCAGGAGGTTTACGACAAGGCGGTCGAGAATTTCCGTGCATGGCGTGAGAAGGGCTGGCTCGAACAGGATCCCGGGGAGTATTATTACATCTATGCGCAGACGATGGACGGCCGCACGCAATACGGACTGACCATGTGCTGCCATTACGAGGACTACCTCTCGGGGGCGATCAAGAAACACGAACTGACGCGTCCCGACAAGGAGGAAGACCGCATGATCCACGTCCGCAACCAGCAGGCCAATATCGAACCGGTGTTCTTCGCCTATCCCGACAACGCCGAGATCGACGCCATCGTGGCCGACGTGGTGAAGAACAACGACCCGGAATACGATTTCACGGCTGCCGACGGCTTCGGCCATAAGTTGTGGGTTATCCGCGACAAGAAGACCAACGACCGTATCACGGAGATTTTCGCGGGCATCCCGGCGCTCTATGTCGCCGACGGGCATCACCGCACAGCCGCCGCGGCGCGCGTGGGACAGGAGTGCCAGGCAAAGAACCCCGGCCATACGGGCAACGAGGAGTATTGCTATTTCCTCGCCGTGACTTTCCCCGCGGGGCAGCTTCGGATCATCGACTACAACCGCGTCGTGAAAGACCTGAACGGCCTGACGCCGGAGCAGTTGCTCGAAAAGCTCGCCGAAAGTTTCACGGTCGAGGACAAGGGCACGGAGGAGTACCGTCCGACCGAACTGCATAATTTCTCGATGTATCTCGGCGGGCACTGGTACAGCCTGACGGCCAAGCCCGGGACATACGACGACAACGACCCGATCGGTGTGTTGGACGTGACGGTGCTGTCGAACCTCGTGCTGGATAAAATACTGGACATCAAAGATCTGCGCACGTCGAAGCGGATCGACTTCGTGGGCGGAATCCGCGGCCTGGGCGAGCTCAAACGCCGTGTCGACAGCGGCGAGATGAAGGCGGCGTTCGCCCTCTACCCCGTTTCGATGCAACAGCTCATCAACATCGCCGACACGGGTAACATCATGCCCCCGAAGACGACGTGGTTCGAGCCGAAACTCCGCTCGGGCGTGGTGATCCACTCGTTCGAAGAGTAACCGCCCCGCGATGGTCGGGGGCCGGTAAGTCATTCAACCCTCGGGGAACCGCCTGTCCGGCGCGTTTTCGAACCCCTGTCCGAAGGCGGAATAAAATGGCGGAAATATTTTGTACGCAGTGCGTTCGGGCGGGTTATTCCGGGCGCACTGCTTTCATTTATCCGTTTTTCATGATAAGATTTGTTGCATTCGTTTAGAATTTCCGGGATTTTTTCTTATATTTGTAAGGAACTTAACAATACTACGGCTTATGGCTAAAATAAAAGGAACAATCGTTGTCGACAAGGAACGGTGCAAAGGGTGCGGGGTCTGTGTGGCTTCGTGTCCGTGCGACGTGCTGGAATTGTCGGCAGAGGTGAACAGCAAGGGCTATCCCATATCCCGGATGGTGAATCCCGATGCCTGCACGGGGTGTGCTTCGTGTGCGGTGATTTGCCCCGATAGCGTCATCACGGTTTATCGTCAAAAATTCGAGTAGCTATGGCAGAGAAAGAGGTAAAACTGATGAAAGGCAACGAGGTGATAGCCCATGCGGCGATTCGCTACGGTTGCGACGGATATTTCGGGTACCCGATCACTCCCCAGTCGGAAGTGATGGAGACACTGATGGAACTCAAGCCGTGGGAGACCACGGGCATGGTCGTGCTGCAGGCCGAATCGGAGATCTCGTCGATCAACATGGTCTACGGCGGCGCATCGACCGGAAAACGGGTGATGACCTCGTCGTCGAGCCCCGGCATCAGCCTGATGTCGGAGGGGCTGAGCTACCTGGCGGGGGCGGAACTGCCCTGCCTGGTGATCAACTGCCAGCGTGGCGGCCCGGGGCTGGGTACGATCCAGCCTTCGCAGGGCGACTATTTCCAGGCCTGCAAAGGCGGCGGCCACGGCGATTTCCACATGATCGTACTGGCGCCCAATTCGGTGCAGGAGATGCACGACCATGTGGCCGAGGCGTTCGACCTCGCGTTCAAATACCGCAACCCGGCGATGATCCTCGCCGACGGGGCGATCGGGCAGATGATGGAGAAGGTGGTGCTCGCGCCGCAGCGTCCCCGCAAGACCGACGAAGAGATCGCTGCCGAGTGCCGCTCGTGGGCTACCTACGGCAAGCCTGCCGACCGCAAGCGCAATATCGTGACGTCGCTGGAGTTGCAGTCCGAGAAGATGGAGATCATCAACAAGCGCCTGCAGGAGAAATACAAGGCGCTCGAAGAGAACGAGGTGCGTTATGAGGAGATCGGCTGCGACGATGCGGATTACGTGATCGTGGCGTTCGGTTCGTCGGCCCGTATCTGCTCGGCCACGGTCGAGATGGCGCGCGCCGAAGGGCTGAAGGTCGGCCTGCTGCGTCCGATCACGCTCTATCCTTTCCCCAAGAAGCCGCTGGCCGAACTGGCCGCGCGCGGTGTCAAAGGCTTCCTTTCCGCCGAGCTCAATGCCGGCCAGATGGTCGAGGACGTGCGGCTGGCCGTGAACGGCGTAGCTCCCGTCGAGCATTTCGGCCGTCAGGGCGGTATGATGTTCGCGCCCGACGAAGTGCTCGCGGCGCTCAAGGAAAAACTGATTAAAAAGTAAAGGCTATGGCAGAGGTTGAAATCAAAAACGAAAACCTGGTTTACGCGAAACCGAAGCTCATTACCGACAACGTCATGCACTACTGCCCCGGCTGCAGTCATGGTACGGTACATAAACTGATCGCCGAGGTCATCGAGGAGATGGGCTTCGCGGAAAAGACCGTAGGCGTTTCGCCCGTGGGCTGCTCCGTATTCGCATACAATTATATCGACATCGACTGGATCGAGGCCGCCCACGGACGCGCCCTGGCCGTAGCTACGGCCGTGAAGAGGCTCTATCCCGGCAATCTGGTCTTCACCTACCAGGGCGACGGCGACCTGTCGGCCATCGGCACGGCGGAGTCGATCCACGCGGCCGCACGCGGCGAGAACGTCGTGGCGATCTATATCAACAACGCCATTTACGGCATGACGGGCGGCCAGATGGCCCCGACTACCCTGCTGGGTATGAAGACCGCGACGACGCCCTACGGCCGTGACCCGCGCCTGAACGGCTATCCCTACAAGATCGCCGAGATGATGGCGCACCTCGACGGTGCCACCTTCATCACGCGCCAGAGCGTGCATACGCCCGCCAACGTGCGCAAGTGCAAGCGTGCGATCCGCAAGGCGTTCGAAAATTCGATGGCCGGCAAGGGCTTTTCGCTCGTGGAGGTCGTTTCGACCTGCAACAGCGGCTGGAAACTCTCGCCCGTGGCCTCGAACGAGTGGCTCGAACAGAACATGCTGCCCTACTATCCGCTGGGCGATATCAAGGACGTAAAATAAGGGATGCTATGAAAGAGACTTTAATTATCGCAGGGTTCGGGGGCCAGGGCGTCCTCTCGATGGGGAAGATACTGGCCTACTCGGGCGTAATGCAGGACTTCGAAGTCACGTGGATGCCCTCGTACGGCCCCGAGATGCGCGGCGGTACGGCCAATGTGACGGTAATCCTTTCGGACAGGAAGATTTCTTCGCCGATCGCCCACGAGTTCGATACGGCCATCATCCTGAACCAGCAGTCGATGGAGAAATTCGAGCCGATGGTCAGGCCCGGCGGCATCCTGATCTACGATACGAACGGTATCACGCGCCATCCCGTGCGCGAGGACATCGAGGTCTATGCGATCGACGCCACGGCCGAATGCGCCCGGATGGGACAGGCCAAGCTGTTCAATACGATGATTCTGGGCGGGTACCTCAAGGTGCGCCCCGTCGTCGAGATGGAGAACGTGATGGTCGGCCTCAAGAAGTCGCTGCCCGAACGTGCGTGGAAGATGCTTCCCGCCAACGAGGAGGCGATCCGCCACGGCGGCGAGATCATCCGTAAGGTACGCTGACGGATCCGGGTTCCGATGGGTTCCCGAAGAAAAGAGCGGCAGGCCGGAAGGTCGCCGCTTTTTTCTATTTGGCAGGGAAGGAACCACCCGTTTTTCCGCCTCTGTTCCTTCCGTTCGTCTTGTGGTATTTCCTTTGTTCGTTTTTTAATCTTGTTTTCTGTTTCCTGTTCCTGGTTCCTTCTGCCCGTCCCTTCTGCCTGTCCGCCGTGTTTTTCCCGTCACTCGCTTTCCACCCCCGTTGGCTGAGCCTGCCCCCGTATTCCGGTTCCCCCCCCATCGGT
>OLOA01004570.1_pt1 | contig 10318 bp, 9 predicted proteins | sample 1672201 | NCBI WGS metagenome assembly OLOA01 (sample SAMEA3136658, study PRJEB25190) | human gut metagenome
ATACACCATTTGATTTACAAAAGACTAGTAATAGATTTTTAATTATTGGCGCATTAATTAATCTTGTTTTAAATAGCTTTTTGATTTATTTCCTTAAATCAATTGGAGCCGCAATTGCTTCCGTAGTTGCGGAAGGGGTAATAACCTGTTTATATATTTATTTTTCAAGAAAAATATTTGAACCAATTAATTTTATAAAAATAGGGTATAAATATATTATCTCTGGTTTGTTTATGTTTGCTGCAGTATTTATATTTAATACTTTATGGCTATATAGTGATTTTTCAAAATTTAAAGCTATTTCATATCTGGTTTTAGAAATTGGTATAGGAATTATTATTTATTTTGGATTACTATATATTTTAAAAGACAGCTTTGTTTTTGATTCAACTAAAAAAGTTTTAAATAAACTAAAAAGAAGGTAGGGATTAAAATGAATTTAGAAGATGTAAAAAATGCTGAAATTGTGTTAAAAGATGTATTTAGTAAAATAGATGATGTATGTTTTTATAATAGTAGGAAAGTAATAAGTGCTTTTTGGAAAGAAAACGTAAATGAAGCTTGTTTTAATAGTACAACTGGATATGGCTATGGTGACTATGGAAGAGATATAATAGAAAAAGTATATGCTGATGTATTTAAATGTGAAAAAGCTTTAGTTAGAAATCAATTTATATCTGGTACACATGCTATAAGTACAGCTTTATTTGCTCTTTTAAGACCAGGTGATACGCTTTTATCTATCACAGGTAGGCCTTATGATACATTAGATTCTGTAATTGGCTTTAATGATAATAAAAGTAGTTTAAAATCATTTGGTATTAAGTATGAACAAATAGATTTAGTGGATAATGATTTTAATTATAAAGAAATTGAAGAGTTTTTAAATAATAACAAAGTAAAGCTTATTGAAGTTCAAAGATCTATTGGATATAGCACTAGGAAAAGTATAAGTATTGATGTGTTAGAAAAAGTTATTAAATTAATTAAAAGTATTGATAAAGATATAATAATTATTTCATCAAATATGAATGCTAATTTAAGGAAAAAATACTTGAAACAATATAATAATATAAAATTTATAAAAAATGATTCTTATCATGATAGATTTATCATTATAGATAGAAAAAGAGTATTCCACTCAGGAGCATCATTTAAAGATTTAGGAAGAAAATGTTTTGGAATACATGAAATAGAAAATTCCGTTGAAATCGAAAAACTAATAAATGAAGTTATTAAAAAATGTAGTATAGATAATTAATGCTATTTATGATAAGATTTAAATGAAATAGTAAGTTGCAAGGGAGATTAGAAAAATGAAAATAAGTTTTTTTGTAATATTTATGTTGATAGGCTTAATTCTATTAATTTTATCGTTAATATTTAAGAGTAAGGACAAAAAGATGGTTGAACAATGTAGCCTAACAACAAAAGGAAAAGTTATAAAGTACACATTATGGAATAATAATGGAGTACATTTTCCTATAGTAGAGTATATTGTTAACGGTACTAAATATAATCAAAGACTTAAATATGGTTGGATTGTAAATAAGGCGTCGTCTTTTAATAAAATAAAAACTAAAGTAGAAAATGATGTTCAAGAAAAAAATTTAATAATTAATAATAATATCCATATTTCTACCAATGTATTAAAAGAACATTTTCCTATAGGCACAGAATTAGATGTTTTCTATAGTCCACAGAATCCAAATAAAAGCTATGTGATGAGATTTGTAAAAAATCCAGCAGAAAAAGTTTTATTTTGTGTAGGATTACTATTTATTGTTTTAGCATTTATTGGACTTGTCTTTTTACCAAAATAGAAAGTAGTATACATGTGTATGAAGTTATATATTGATTAAAAATATCACTTGATAGCATCCATGATAAAATATTAGTAGAATATAAAATAAGATAGATTATATAAATTAGACTTTAATTTGTCATTAGAGGAAAGTGATAAATAGTAAATTGTTGAAGAAAAGACAGACTAAAAAGTAATAAAATGGAGATGAGAAAAAGTGTATTTTAAAAACGAAGAAGATATATTTAAAACATTGAATAGTAATATTGATGGATTAGATAGTAAAGAAGCAAAGAAAAGATTAAATGATTATGGACAAAATATTATTTTAAATAAAAAGAAAGCACCATTAATTTTAAGGTTTTTAAAGCAGTTTAATGATACGATGATTATCATATTATTAGTTGTTGCAGTACTTTTATATTTTTATGGATGTTTTTATTCCCATGAGTATACTGATACTATTGTTATTCTTTTTGTAGTTTTTATAAATGCTATTGTTGGATTTATACAAGAAGAAAAAGCAGCTTTAATATTAAAAGATTTAAAAAAATATGAAACCAGTACTTCTAAAGTAAAAAGAGATGACAAAATACTAATAATAAATACTAAAGAATTGGTTCCAGGGGATATAATATATTTAGAATCTGGAGAAACAGTTCCTGCTGATATTAGAATACTTAGATGTGAAAACTTAAAAGTAGATGAATCTGCTTTAACAGGGGAAAGTATTCCAGTTCAAAAAAGTGCTGATGTTTTAAAAGAAAATTTAATTATTCAAGAACAAAAAAATATGTTGTTTTTAGGAACAAATATTACAAATGGAAAATGTACTGGTATAGTTGTAAGTACAGGAAAAAATAGTGAGTTAGGTAAAATTGCATTATCATTAAATGAAATTGATAGAATTGAAACTCCCTTGCAATTAAAGATAAAAGAACTATCTAAAAAGATAACATTAATAGTATTTGTTATTTTAATCTTTATCTTTATTTTAGCTTTAATTAATAAATATACTATACTTGAAATTATAATGCTATGTTCATCACTCGCAGTTGCTGCTATTCCTGAGGGACTACCAACTGTAATTACAATAACTTTATCTGTTGGAATATCTAATCTAGCAAAAAAGAAAACCGTAGTAAAACAAATGCAAGCTGTAGAAACATTAGGAGCAATAGATATTATTTGCTCTGATAAGACAGGTACTATAACGCAAAATAAAATGACTGTTAAGGATGAATATGTAATAGATGAAAAGATGCTTAATTACATATGTGCTCTTTGTAATGATGGTCTTATTTATAAAGATAAATATGTGGGTGATCCTACAGAAACTTGTTTATATGATTATTTATATAATAAAAAAATTAATTCCCTTAATTTAAGAAAAAAATGTGAAAGATTATTAGATGTACCATTTGATAGTGATAGAAAGATGTTTACTACTTTAAATAAAATAGATGATAATGTCTATGTTTTATGCAAGGGTAGTATGGATTCTTTAATTGAAAAAGTAAATTTATCTAAGACTCAAAAAAAAGAGGTTTTAGATAAAGTTAAGAATTTTTCTAAAAATGCACTAAGGACTTTAGGATTTGCTTATAAAAAGTTAGATTATGTGCCAAAAAATATTAAAGAATTAGAAAAAGAGGAAAATAATTTATCTTTTGCTGGTATTTTAGGCATGATAGATCCACCAAGAAAAAGCGTTAAGGAAAGTGTTGCTTTATGTAAAAATGCAGGAATTAGACCTATTATGATTACAGGTGATGGGATAGATACAGCAACTACTATTGCTAAGGATGTTGGTATTATAACCAGTGATAATGAAGCAATACTTGGAAGCGAACTTGATAAATATAATGATAAAGAACTAGAAGATATTGTTAAAAAATATTCTGTTTATGCAAGAGTTAATCCAACTCATAAAGAAAAAATTGTTTTTGCACTTCAAAGCAGCGGAAAAATAGTAGCGATGACAGGAGATGGAGTAAATGATGCTCCAGCTATTAAAGATGCTCATGTTGGTGTAGGAATGGGTATTACAGGCACTGATGTTACAAAGTCAGCTTCTGATATAGTATTAATGGATGATTCTTTTTCAACGATAGTCGTAGCAATTGAAGAAGGAAGAAGAATATATAATAATATTAGAAATAACATAGTATTTTCATTATCAAGTAATTTTGCTGAAATATTTACTATTATCATAGGTTTGTTTACTAAAACGACAATTTTATTACCAATTTATATTTTATTTATTGACTTAGTAACAGATTCTATTCCTAGTATATGTTTGTCCTTTGAAAAGAGTGAAGATGGCATAATGAATAAAAAACCAAGAGGAATAAACAAACCGTTATTTACACCATTTATTAAAGCTAGTATCGCATTTTCAGCTATAATTGAAACTCTGTTTGTAGTTCTTACTTATTTTATTAGTCTGAAAATGTATGGACAAGAAACAGCTATGTCTTTAGCACTTCTTTCAATGGTAGTTCAAGAGATAGTTTATTCTATATCTTGTAGAAATTTAAAACAATCTGTTGTTAAACAAGGACTATTTTCTAATAAAGCAATGAACTATGGATTATTATTGATACTTTTAATTGAACTTATAGTATTCGTTACACCAGTTAGGAAATTAATAAGCATAACATCAATAGATATTAGTTTAATATTAGTAGTATTTTTAATAAACTTTATGGCAATATTCATTTACGAATTAATTAAGCCACTATTAGTAAAATGGTTTAAGGATTAGAATATATAAAATTGCAAGTATGCATTTGAAGTTATAATTACTATTAGTTTTATGAATAGTAATTTGTAGTTGAAATTTGAGGAAACATTATGCACAATTTTTTAGGGTTAGGTATTGGAATAGGAAGATTTGTTTTAATTCTAGTATGTTTTTATTTCGTAGCAAAATTGGCTGTAAAAAAGGAATTGAAGAATATTATAAAGAAAACAAAAAAAGAAGTAATTCAATTACAATTTGTTAATTTATTAATTATTTATGATATAAGTATACGTAAACATACACTAATTAAAAATTAAGACCAAGGAAATGATAAAAGTGGCAAAAGATTTAATTATAAGAAGGAGCACAGAAGAGTTTATAACATTTAAACTTCAAGAAAAAGATAAATGTATACATATAAGGTGTTAAAATGAGTAAATATGAACCATTATGGAAATATATAAAAGGCAATAACAAAAATGAATATAAACTATCTTATGATGAAATAAAAAGAATTCTTGGATTTAGTATAGATCACTCATTTCTTAATTATAAAAAAGAATTAAAGGAATATGGTTATATAGTTAAAAAGATTTTATTAAAAGATAAAATCGTTGTTGTTGATAAAATGTAGATAAGTAATTTGAAAGTAGGAAATGTTATGAAGGAAATGCTGGATTTTATTGTTTTAATAATTTTATATATTTGCATTTTTTATAAAATTTGGAATAAAAAAGGAAAAGATATATTATTTGTAAATACTCTAATGTATATATATTTATCTTTCGTATTATATTTTACTTTAATGCCAATTATAACATCTTTACCATTTATATTTAATCATACATATATTAAAATGAATTTAGAACCATTTATTGATGTCTTAAATGGTAGAGGTGATTTTATTAAACAGGTAGGGTTAAATGTAATAATGACAATACCTTTTGGATTTTTAATACCGTTAGTAAGAAATAAAAAAACTAAATTATTAAATGTGATATTTTGTACATTTTTATTAAGTTTAGTTATAGAACTTTTGCAACCTTTAATAAATGGTGTTAGGTCATCTGATATAACAGATATAATAACAAACATAATTGGAGGGATTGTTGGATATGTATTATATCTATTATTTAAGCCAATAATAACTAGAATGTTAAATTATATAAAAAAGAGTAGTAAGCTTATAATTAAAAATTAAATCGTATATTTAGAATAAAATTTTAAAAATGATAGTTTTAAGTTTATATTATATAAAATTATTTTTTTAAAAAGTAGCACTTAAATTATTACTGCTATTTTCTTTTAATTACATTATTGTTATAGAGAATTTTTATATCAATAATTTTTGATAAAAGTTGTAGATTATTATGATTCTACATTTGTTTGATAAGAAACTTGATCTTTTTGAGTAAAAATTTAAAACACCTTGTCAAAAAAATTACTTTTATGTTATTCTGTATATAGATGAAAGAAATTTCATAAAATATTAAAGGAACACTTAATATTCGCATGTTGAGTGTTGCCAATTTGTTTTGGTCCACCTAAATCATTGCTGAGTTAGGTGGATTTCTTTTATATTAATACTATAAATAGTAAGAATAGTAAAAGGAAGATAATTATTACTGGAGATAGAATTAAAAAATTCTTTGTTCTTTGTACAAGCATTTTCATAAATAAAATGTCATTTCATTACCATACGCTACTGGTAGAACCAATAATAGTGTAGGAATTTTAATCTCTATTAATCATAATTTTACTTATTTTATCTTACAACTATAAAGAAACATAGAGTATATTACATATAATTAGACTTTAAATTTGTTAGTTTATTAAAATGAAAATTAAAATAAAAATTAACGATTTTTTTTATTTAAACAAATAATCTTGTAATAAATATTTATTTGTAATAAAATTATAATTGAGGTGTTAATATGGAAAATATATTTGAAAAATATGAATCAAACGTAAGAAGTTATTGTAGAAAATGGCCTGTTGAAATGGTTCATGCGAAAGGTTCTATAATTAAAGATATAAATGGAAATGAATATATAGATTTTTTTGATGGTGCAGGGGCACTTAATTATGGTCATAATCCTGACTATATAAAAGAAAAATTAATTGATTATTTACAGGAAGATGGTATTATACATTCATTAGATATGTACACACTTCCCAAAGAAAAATTTATTAGTTATTTTGAAGAGAAAATTTTAAAACCACGTAATTTAGATTACAAAGTTTTATTTCCAGGACCTACTGGAACAAATTCAATAGAAGTTGCTTTAAAACTTGCAAGGAAGTATACTGGTAGACAAGACATTTGGGCATTTACAGGTGCATTCCATGGGATGACATTAGGTGCTTTGTCTTTAACAACAGAAGCCTCAGCAAGAAATGCAGCAGGCGTTTCACTTAATAATACAGTTCATATTCCTGCTCCATACTCAATGGGTGGAAATTTTGATACTATTAAATATATGAGAGAACTATTAGAGGATGATCACTCTGGTTATTCTTGCCCAGCAGCAATTATAATAGAAACAGTACAACAAGAGGGAGGAATACATGTATTTAGTAAAGAATTTTTAAGAGATTTAAGAGTATTTTGTACAGAATATAATATATTACTAATTTGTGATGAAGTACAAATAGGATGTTCAAGAAGTGGAACTTTCTTTTCATTCGAAAGAGCTGATATAGTTCCAGATATAGTTTGTATGTCTAAATCAATTGGTGGATATGGGCTACCATTCGCACTTACTTTATTAAAAAGGGAAATAGACGTCTTTAAACCAGGTGAACATAATGGAACATTTAGAGGATGTCAACTTTCTATTGTAGCTGCTAAAGCTGCATTAGAAATGACAGTTGAAAAAGATATTCCAAAAATAGTAAAACAAAAAGAATTGATAGTAAAAGAATACCTAGAAAAAGAAATAAAACCATTATTAAAAGAAAAAATGGAAATAAGAGGAATTGGACTTAGTTGGGGAATAGAATTTAATGATGGCGTTTTAGCTCGCTCAGTTTTGGATAAATGTTTTGAGAAAAAACTTATTATTGAACTTGCCGGTAGAAATGATTCTGTTTTAAAAATAATGCCATCATTACTAATAGAAGAAGATTTACTTATAAAAGGTTTAAATATTATAAAAGAATCTATAATAGAAAAATTAAAATAATGAAGTTATTTAAATTTTATATAGCGTTATGGTGCGCAAAAACAGGAAAATTTATAGCAACAAAAGTATTAAGAAGAAATGGATCGATTTTGCCAGGTAAGATAGCACTTAAAATATGTCCAGACTTTATAGGAAAAATAGAGAAACCTAGAACTATAATTGCAGTGACTGGTACAAATGGAAAAACAACTGTATGCAATATGATAGAAGATGTATTAAGAGATAATGGATATGATTTTATTGATAATAAACTAGGAGCTAATGTAAATGTAGGAGTTGCTACTACATTAATAAATGGTGCAAATTTTCTAGGAAAAACAAAAAAAGATCTAGCAGTATTAGAAATAGATGAAAGAAGCTCAGTTAAAATCTATCCATATTTGACCCCAACATATTTAATTTGTACAAATTTATTTAGAGATTCAATGCTTAGAAATGCACATTCTGAATTTATTTCAAATATTTTAACAAAATACATTCCAAAGAAAACTAAGCTTATACTAAATGCAGATGACCTTATTTCTTGTAATATTGCTCCAACTAATAAAAGAGTATATTTTGGAATAGATAAATTAACGACAGATGAAAAAGTATGTCATAACATTGTAAATGATATGCCAACATGTCCAAAATGTGATTCTAAACTCCAATATGATTTTGTTAGGTATCATCATATAGGAAGAGCTCATTGTAAAAAATGTGATTTTTCCTCTCCTAAGAAAATAAATTATGAAGTAACAAAAATTGATTTTAAAAAAGATAAATTACATTTAAAAAATAATGAAAAGGAAGAAATATACGATTTAATAACAAATAATATTATAAATATTTATAATATGGTAGCTACAATATCACTTCTTAGAGAGTTTGGATTAACTAATTTACAAATAAATAACTCACTAAAAAAGCAAAAAATAGTAGAATCAAGATATCTAGAAGAAGAATATAAAGAAATAAAAATTATATCACATTTAGCTAAAGGAATGAATCCAATTGCTTGTTCAAGAGTTTTTGAGTACATAAAAAAAGAAAAAGGAAATAAAGCAGTTATATTAATACTTGATGATTTACACGATTCAATTGAAAGTTCAGAAAATATAAGTTGGCATTATGATACGGATTTTGAATTTTTAAATGATGATAGTATAAAACAAATTATTGTTACTGGAGTAAGACATTTAGATACATATGTTAGATTAAGACTTGCTGATATACCAAAAAGAAAAATAGAACACATGAAAGATGAAATAGATGCAACAAAAAAATAAAGTTAAAAAATATAGATTCAATTTATATTTTATATGATGTTTATACTGTACATTTAAGAGATAAAGTTAAAGATAAACTAAAAGAAATAATAGACAAGGAAGAGGTATAATATGAAAATAGAAATATTATTTCCAGAATTTTGTAATCTATATGGTGATATCAGTAATATTAAATACTTAAAAAAGTGTTTATCAAATCAAAAAGTAAAATATATAGAAACATCTTTTGATATGGAACCGAGTTTTGTAACTCAAGATATAAATTTTATTTATCTTGGTCCAATGACTGAAAATAGACAGGAAAAAGTAATAAAAAAATTAATGCCGTATAAAAAAAGAATAGAGGAATTAATAGAAAAAAATACAGTATTTCTATTTACAGGAAATGCATTAGAAATTCTTGGAAAGTATATTGAAAATGAAGATGGAATAAAAATTGAAGCCTTAGGAATTTTTGATGTGTACGCTAAAAGGAATATGATGCATAGACATAATAGTTTATTTATTGGCGAGTATAATAACATAAAGATAGTCGGATTTAAAAGCCAATTTACAATGATGTATGGGAATAATACAGATAATTATTTTTTAAAAGTAGAAAAGGGTATAGGAATAAATAAAGAATCAAAATTAGAGGGTATAAATAAAAACAACTTTTTTGGAACTTATTTAACAGGACCTATTTTAATATTGAATCCATTATTTACAAAAAAAATATTACAAATAATGGGAGTTGATAAACCAAAATTATATTTAGAAAAAGATTTAAAAGCTGCATATGAAGAACGATTAAGAGATTTTTATAGAGTTCCATATATGAAATAAAGCTTCACTTTATAGTGAAACTTTTTTATTCATAAAAATTATAATAAAAATATTGGAATTGGAGCAATTTTGTGTTATTCTATAGAAACAAGAGGTGTAAGAATATGGTTGATCCAAATATAAAAATAGGATTTATTATTGTAAATCCAGATTGGAAAGAAGAAATTCCATGGAGTAATGGGCATAAGAAAACTGCATTTAAATGGATTAAGAAAAATAACCTTATGGGTTTATATAATAAAGTAAAAGAAAAAAGTGAACCAAGCTTTGATGAGGAAGAATTTTTGATAAATTATATAGGAGCAATTAAACTATATGCACGAAGGGGTCATTTCTATTGTTTACTTCCAAATATGTTAAGCATAGAAAAAACTTATTTAAAGCATTATTATAAAAATATGGGATATCAAATAATAGAAAATAGTGTTTTTGATGAAGAATTTAATCCGAAAGTTAAAAAGTATGAAATACCTTATAATCAAACTGTAGT
>OLOA01004578.1_pt1 | contig 10309 bp, 8 predicted proteins | sample 1672201 | NCBI WGS metagenome assembly OLOA01 (sample SAMEA3136658, study PRJEB25190) | human gut metagenome
AAAAACAGTCGTATAATCAGTAAATTTACAAAGTTGGAAAATATCGTGCGATTTAACAATAAAATGTAAAAAAATGTAAGAAAATGGAAAAAGATGCAATAGGCACAGAGCAGTTTATTGCGGCGATTCGGATTTATCATGGTGATAGACTTGCGGCAAAATGGCGAATATGCTAAAATGAAAGGGATGTTTAAGGAAAATTGTGTTTAAGGAGGATATAGCGTACATGATTGATAAACTGGTGGGAAAGATTAAGAAACTGAATGCACCAATCGTTGTCGGACTGGATCCGAATCTGGCATTTGTACCGGAACATATTCAGAAGAAGGCGTTTGATGAATATGGTGAGACATTGGAAGGTGCTGCTGAAGCCATCTGGCAGTTCAACAAGGCAATTGTAGATGCTGTTTATGATCTGATTCCGGCTGTAAAGCCTCAGATTGCTATGTATGAACAGTTTGGGCTGCCTGGACTGGAAGCATTTCACAGAACAGTAGAGTATTGCCGTCAGAAGGATTTGGTTATTATTGGTGATATTAAGAGAGGCGATATCGGTTCTACTTCGGAAGCCTATGCAAGAGGCCATCTGGGCCCTGTAAAGGTAGGAAGCCGTTCATTATATGGTTTTAATGAAGATTTTGTTACCCTGAATCCTTACATGGGCTCAGACAGTATCAATCCTTTTATCAATACAGCAAAGAAAGAGAAGAAAGGTGCTTTTATCCTCGTTAAGACATCGAATCCGTCAAGCGGTGAATTCCAGGATCAGAAGATCGACGGCCGTCCGTTATATGAACTGGTTGGAGAAAAAGTTGCCGCATGGGGATCTGAAGTCATGGGCGATGAGTACAGCTATGTCGGAGCAGTAGTCGGAGCAACTTATCCGGAGATGGGAAAAGTATTAAGAAAAGTGATGCCAAAAGCTTACATTCTGGTTCCTGGTTACGGTGCACAGGGAGGAAAAGGAAAAGACCTGGTACATTTCTTCAATGAAGATGGCCTTGGAGCAATCGTAAACTCTTCCAGAGGAATCATTGCGGCATATAAGCAGGAGCAGTATGCAAAATTTGGAGCTGAGAATTTTGGTGATGCATCCAGAGCAGCAGTTGAGACGATGATCGCAGACATCAAGGGAGCACTTGAGAACAGATAATGTCTGAACAGACGAAAAAAAGACTGATAACGAAAAAAGTAAGACAGAGTAATCTTGACAGGAGATAAAGGAAGATGGAGAGAAAAAAAGAACAGGCGAAAGTTCTGTCACAGGAGATGCTGGCAGATGGAATCTACAGCCTGTGGATTGAGACAGAAGCAGCGCTGACTGCCAGACCGGGACAGTTCGTGTCTGTATACACGACAGATGCAAGCAAATTACTTCCACGCCCGATCAGTATCTGTGAAATTGATAAAGAAGCAAAAAGATTAAGACTGGTATATCGTGTGACAGGAGAAAAGACCGGAACAAAACAGTTTTCAGAGTTAAAGGCCGGAGATTTTGTACCAGTGATCGGACCTTTGGGAAATGGATTTCCATATGAAAAGGCAGAAGGAAAGAAAGTATTCCTGATGGGCGGCGGGATTGGTGTTCCGCCGATTCTGGAACTTGCAAAGCAGATGCAGTGTGAAGAAAAGCAGATTGTTGTCGGCTATAGAGGTGCGCATACGTTCCTGAAAGAGGAGTTTGAACAGAACGGAACCTTATATATTTCCACAGAGGATGGAAGCGTGGGAACAAAAGGAAATGTCATGGATGCTATCCGTGAGCAGAGTCTGGATGCCGATATTATATTTGCATGCGGACCTACACCAATGCTGCGTGCGATCAAGGCCTATGCAGAAGAGAAGAAAATAGAATGCTATATTTCCCTGGAAGAGAGAATGGCATGCGGTATCGGAGCCTGTCTGGCATGTGTCTGCAAGACAAAAGAAAAAGATGCACACAGTAATGTGAACAATAAGAGAATCTGTAAAGACGGACCAGTATTCTTATCTACGGAGGTGGATTTATAATGGACATGAAAGTAAATATTGCCGGCGTAGAATGGAAGAATCCGGTTACAGTGGCTTCCGGTACATTTGGTTCGGGAGAAGAATTCAGTGAGTTTGTGGATCTGAACCGTCTTGGAGCGGTAACGACCAAGGGCGTGGCAAATGTCCCGTGGCCGGGTAATCCGACACCACGTGTAGCTGAAGTTTACGGAGGAATGATGAATGCGATCGGACTCCAGAATCCGGGAATCAATCTGTTCTGCAAAAGAGATATTCCATTTCTGAAGAAATATGATACGAAGATCATCGTCAATGTCTGTGGTCATGCACCGGAAGAATATCTGGCAGTGGTGGAAAGACTGGCTGATGAGCCGATTGATATGATGGAGATCAATATTTCGTGCCCGAATGTTAATGCAGGCTTTCTGGCGTTTGGGCAGGATGCAAAGCATGTAGAGGAGCTGACGGCTCAGATCAAAAAGATTGCAAAGCAGCCGATCATCATGAAACTGACGCCAAATGTTACGGATATTACGGAGATTGCGAAGGCAGCAGAAGCCGGCGGAGCAGATGCCCTGTCATTGATCAATACACTGACGGGTATGAAGATTGATATCAACCGCAGAACATTTGCGGTAGCAAATAAGACCGGCGGTGTGTCGGGACCAGTTGTACATCCGATTGCAGTCCGTATGGTATATCAGACGGCACAGGCAGTGAACATTCCGATTATTGGAATGGGCGGTATTGCGACACCGGAAGATGCCATTGAGATGATCCTTGCGGGAGCGTCTGCAGTATCTGTAGGAACTGCGAATTTCTATAATCCGAATGCAACGATCGAGATTATTGACGGAATCGAAGCATATATGAAGAAAAATGGATTTGAATCTGTGAAAGATATGGTTGGCATTGTAAAATAAATAAATGATAAAAATGCATCAATATAGGGAATTGACCTGTACTGATGCATTTTTGCGCTTCATCTCAGAAGTGCAAATAGCACGATAAAAATATGACCGTTCGTCAGTTTTTGGGTAGATTTTCAGAAGTGTTTTTGTTATACTAATGTCTATATGACAATAACAAAGGAGGATTAGTGGATGAAGAAATCATTTCAGATTTTCAAAAGAGATCTTGGCCGGTTGTTCCGTAACCGTGCAGCAGTACTGATCCTGGTTGGAATCAGTGTGCTGCCGTCTTTTTATGCATGGTTCAACATCGCTGCCAATATGGATCCGTATGGAAATACCAAGGGAATCCAGGTTGCGATTGCCAATGAGGATAAAGGTGCCGACAGTGAGCAGATGTCACTGGACGCAGGACAAAATATTGTAGACAATCTGAAGAAAAATGACCAGCTTGGCTGGAAGTTTGTAGATGCAAAAGAAGCGAAAAAGGGAGTGAGATCCGGAAAATATTACGCAGCGATCGTAATACCGGATAATTTCAGTGAATCACTTCTGAGTATTTTATCAGGAGATATCAAACAGCCGAAGCTGGATTATTATATTAATGAAAAGAAAAATGCAATAGCACCAAAGATCACGGATACAGGTGCGAGCACGATTCAGCAGGAAATCAATGATACATTCACATCCGTAGCTGCAGAGAGCATTTCTGAATTATTGAGTAAAGAGGCCGGAGAATTATCCGGAAAAGTAAGTGAAGAAAATTCAAGTCTGATCAAAGCTATCGCAGATACCAGAAAGAATCTGGACGAATATAATAAGGTATTGGAAAACTTCCAGAAGACAGTGGATAAGTCAGATGAGATCATGGCGAGTGCGGTAAGTATGCTGGATCAGGTTACGGTTACTGCAGAGTCAGGAGCCAAAGCAATCGAAGACAGTGGAAATGTGCTTGCAGATACCAGAACAGCGGTTGGACAGTTTTCAACAGAATTCTCTAATGGGTTATCGAACGGAGAGACACTTTTAAATGACACGTATGTCTCGGCATCGACAAAACTGGGCGTGTTTGAGACGAAAGCCGGACAGGCACTGACAGCAGTAGACAGCAGCCTTTCAACGGCTTCGTCTCTGCTGGATAAAAATCAGGAACTTCTGGAACAGCTGAAAGAATTGAATGATAAGATTCAGGGGCATACAGAACTGGGACAACAGATATCTGCTGTGATCGGACAGAAAATTACAGAATTGGAGAACCAGAATGCATCGTTACAGGAGCTGGTATCTTCACTGAGAACAGGGAATCAAGGGATTCAAAACGCAGTGACAACAGCAAAGAATACACGTACTTCACTGGAAAAACTTGCGAAAGAAAGTAAAGACAGTCTGCAAAATCACCGTACCAATCTGGATCAGAAGATTCTGCCACAGCTGAATCAGTCACTGGACAGTCTGGCTTCACTGAGCGGAAATCTTTCTGCGGCTTTAACCGGAGTTGAGCCGACAGTAGAACAATTAAAGACGATTTTAAATCAGTTAAATGACAGCCTGAAAAGTAGTGCGTCTGCATTGGGACAGACAGGAGATGTGTTAACACAGGTTGATGAGGCACTGGCATCTGTTAAGACGGATTTAAATGCATTACAGAGTTCAGAGATGTATCAGAAACTGACTTCACTGGAAGGACTTGATGCGGATTCAATTGCAGATTTTATGTCCTCTCCGGTGAGCATCAAATCAAATGTGTTATATGATGTAGAAAATTATGGCTCGGGAATGACACCATTTTACACAAATCTTGCACTTTGGGTAGGAGGACTGATTCTGGTATCAATTCTGAAACAGGAAGTTGATAAAGATGAAAAGGTACGGAAGTTTACAGCCGGACAGGCCTACTTTGGAAGATGGCTGTTATTTGTTGCAGTAGGTCTTGTACAGGGACTGATCGTATGTGTCGGTGATATTTTATTATTGAAAGTACAGTGTGTACATCCGGTAGCGTTTGTATGTGTGGGTGTATTCTGTTCGTTTGTTTATGTTAATCTGATCTACGCACTGGCATTGACCTTTAAACACATTGGAAAGGCACTGGGAGTTGTACTTGTTATCCTGCAGATTCCTGGATCGGCAGGAACGTATCCGATCGAGATGACACCGGCATTTTTCCAGAGACTGCATCCGCTTCTTCCATTCACATATGGAATCAGTGCCATGCGTGAATGTATTGCAGGAATGTTTGGAGCAAATATCTGGAAGTATCTGGGGATTCTTGCGATATTTTTCCCAATCTCTCTTTTCATCGGTCTGGTATTACGTCCGTTGCTTATGAACCTGAATCACTTGTTCGATAAACGTCTGTCTGAGACAGAGTTAATGCTTGGGGAGACGGAGTCGGCCGAACGGAAACGTCCGGAACTGACAATGATGATGAAGGCACTTATGGAAGATGATGAATGGAAACAGGAATTTCTTGTGAAATCCGAAAAATTTGAAAAACGTTATCCAAAGATGATCCGATGGGGATTCCTTGGAATGATCATCATACCACTGGTTTTCCTGATACTGATGTTCAGTCTGGAGTCAAAACTGGTCTTCCTGATATTGTGGATCGTATCGCTGATCGGACTTGCAGTATATCTGATCGTTGTAGAATATCTGCATGACAAGATGCAAAGACAGCTTGCTATGACAGGTATGACAACAGAAGATCTGATCCATGAGATAAAGGAGGAAAGAGGCGAATGAAAAATATATGGGAAATCTTCCGAAGAGATATAAAGCGTATTAAAAATAATGTAATCGCAATGATTGTTATCATGGGAATTACAGTTGTACCCTGCCTTTATGCGTGGTTCAATATAGCAGCAAGCTGGGATCCGTATGGCAATACCGGTAATCTGAAGGTTGCAGTCGCAAGTGTTGATGAAGGATATGAGGGAAGCCTGATTCCGTTACAGATCAATATGGGAGATCAGGTACTGACATCGCTTCGAAGCAATTCGCAGCTTGACTGGGTTTTTACCGGAAGAAAAAAAGCCATAGACGGTGTAAAGTCCGGAAAATATTATGCAGCAATTGTGATACCGAAGGACTTTAGCTCAAATATGATGAGTATTTTTTCTGAAAATATCCAGAAACCAAGTATCACATACTATTCGAATGCCAAGGAAAATGCAATCGCACCAAAAGTAACGGATAAAGGAGCAAGTGCGATCCAGAGACAGGTTAATGAGGTATTTGTAGAGACGATCAGCGATACTGTGATCACTGCGTTTAAGGCAGTTACGAATGTAGCGGATCAGGACGGAGTGGCAGCAATCGCACAAAATCTTGCGGATAATTTAAATCAGATCGGCTCGGATTTGAGTGCGGCATCGTCTACATTAAGCTCTTTTTCGGGAATGACAACTTCTGCACAGCAGCTTCTGGATACAACAGGAAGTTTCCTGAAGGAAACACAGGAGCATTCCAAGAACACGACAGATTCACTGAAAAAGGTGAAAAAATCGTTCAGTGGAATTGATGAGACAGTCAGCGGTGCGACAGACGGAGTAAATGCGGCAATTAATTCCGGAAAAGAATTCTATGATCAGATGTCGGAAATTATTGATTCAGCATTTTCATCAAACTCTCAGAGCGCGGACGATGTGGCGGGAACATTGAATACCCTGGCATCCAGAGTTCAGAAAGTGATTGATTCCTATACTTCGCTGAAATCGGCAATAGATGAAATAAACGTTGGAAATAATGCGCAGTTGAATGCATTAAAGGGAAGTATTTCCGGAAAACTGGGAGAGACGATTGCGACACAGACAGAGCTTCGGGATAAGCTTAAGTCCACAGCATCTTCGCTTCAGGGAGCGGCAGATACAGCAGTAACGGATAAAGCAGAATTAGATAAACTGGTGAAATCAAGTGCAGACAGCCTTGCCGGAATCAAGACAGACTTTGAGAAGAATGTAAAGAGCAGTCTGGATGAACTGGGAGATTCGATGGGAGACACAAGCAGTAATCTGAACCTTTTGATGGATCGCCTGGATGAAGGTGTAGACGGGGTATATGATTTGTCAACTTCAGCGTCGGCTGATCTGACACAGATTAACACAGCGCTGAATCATTCTTGCAATCTGCTCAATACAGCAGCAGAAAAAATCAGCAATACGACAGGAAAAATCGGAGAAATGCAGCAAAGCGGTGATTTCTCACAATTAGAAGAACTGATCTCCGGGGATTCTAATGTGATCGGAGAGTTCCTGGCAGCACCGGTAAGCCTGAAGACAAATCAGGTCTATAAGATTGAAAATTATGGTTCTTCGATGGCACCGTTCTATTCCACACTGTCGATCTGGATCGGTGGAATTGTGCTGGTTGCCATGTTAAAGACAGGCGTTTCGTCAAAATGCACCGAAGGTCTTAAGAAAGTAAAACCGCATCAGGAATACCTGGGACGATATCTCCTCTTCCTGATTGTAGGTCTCCTGCAGAGTACCCTGATCTGTCTGGGGGATCTGTTATACCTGGGAATTCAGTGCAAGCATCCGTTCCTCTTCATGCTGGCAGGATGGTTCTCGAGCATTGTATATGTGAATATCATCTATACACTGACAGTATCATTCGGAGATATCGGAAAAGCGGTCAGCGTTGTACTTCTGGTTATGCAAGTGGCAGGTTCCGGAGGAACCTTCCCAATTGAAGTCGCACCGGCCTTCTTCAAAGCCGTATATCCGTTACTGCCATTCGTTCACAGCATGGCGGCGCTTAGGGAGACAATTGGCGGTATGTATGGTATGACCTACTGGACAGAACTTGGAAAGCTTGGAATCTTTTTGATCCTGTCCCTGATCCTTGGATTGCTCCTTCGTAAACCGGTGATCCGGATGAATGAGGCATTTGCAGAAAAACTGGAAGAGACGAAGATCATGTAAAGCGAAAGTACAGAGAAGTTGCCACTGGCAACTTCTTTTGCATACTTTGGTATATAAGAAATACCGGCAGTGACAGTTTTTCTGTATGCGTGAATTGAAAAAGTGATTTTCTTATGATAAAATTAAATGGAATTATGATGCAATAATAAGACACACAGCGTCTGAAATATATGGAGGTAATCAAAATGGAAAGTTATAAGCAGGAGTTTATTGAATTTATGGTAGAGAGCGACGTGCTCAAATTTGGAGAATTTACATTAAAGAGTGGAAGAAAATCCCCGTTTTTTATGAATGCCGGAGCCTACGTAACAGGATCACAGCTTAAGAAGTTAGGTCAGTATTATGCAAAAGCAATCCATGATACATACGGAGATGACTTTGATGTATTATTCGGACCGGCCTATAAGGGAATTCCGCTTGGAGTTGTAACAGCGATCGCTTACAGTGATCTGTATGGAAAAGAAGTACGTTACTGTTCTGATCGTAAAGAAGAGAAAGACCACGGTGCAGATAAGGGAAGCTTTCTTGGAAGCAAATTAAAAGATGGAGATCGTGTGATCATGATCGAAGATGTGACAACATCAGGTAAATCCATGGAAGAGACTGTTCCGAAAGTAAAAGGCGCAGCAGATGTAACAATCGTAGGTCTGATGGTATCTCTGAACCGTATGGAAGTCGGAAAAGGCGGCGAGAAGTGTGCGTTAGATGAGATCAAAGATCTGTACGGATTCGATACAGCAGCAATCGTAACGATGGAAGAAGTTGTAGAATGCCTGTATAACAAAGAATGCAATGGAAAAGTTGTGATCGATGATACATTAAAAGCAGCAATCGACGCATATTATGAACAGTACGGAGCAAAATAGGAACGGGGGAGAACACGAGTATGAATGAAAAAGCATATAAAGCAATGGGATTAGCCGGTGCTGCAGGAATTGCAGTGGGTATTGTTGTTACAGTAGTAGGAATCGCAGCAGGTGTGATCTCTATTATCAGCGGTGCCCGTTTACTGAAAGAGAAAAAAGGAATACTTTTTTAATACCGAAGAGATACGGGAGGTTGTAGGACATTGGATTCAAAGAAGCGAAAAAGAATCCGGATACTGGGAAAGATATTATTTATATTATATGTAATATTTATTATATATTTCCTTCTGTTCTCTGACTGGTATGGACGTACGGGGGAGATGCGGGAATACCACTACAATCTGGTATTGTTTAAAGAAATCAAAAGGTTCTGGCAGTACCGTGAGCAGGTGGGATTCTTTGCAATGTTCACTAATTTATTTGGAAATGTACTCATATTTGTTCCATTTGGATTTTTCCTTCCGATGGGAAGCAGGCAAAGAAGCTTTTTCGGTACAGCATTTTACAGTTTTGGACTGAGCCTTTGTGTGGAAGTGTTCCAGTTTATCACAAAAGTCGGAAGTTTTGATGTAGATGACCTGTTACTGAATACGATCGGAGGAATCTGTGGATATATACTATTTGTAATATGTGCGGCAATAAGGAGAAGACATGCTGGGAAAAAAACTAAGAACAGAAGATGACAGAATCAAAGCGGCAGCGAAAGCACGCAAGAAAAAGCGTAAAAAAATGATCAAAACGAAATATGGACAGAAAGCAGTCAGACACTCCAAAAGGGGTGTCTATTCCTGTACTTATGCAGTAGTGATTGCCTTCCTGGTGATCGTCATGATCCTCTTTTCGTTTATGAATAAAGGAAATGTGAATATATTAATGGGATTTTTCGGACTCGGAACCTGTGCGATGGCAGTGATCGGAATCTGGCTTGGCATCAAGGGATTCAGAGAACGCGAAAAGATCTATACGACCTGCAAGGTTGGAATCACAGTAAATGCGGTATTCCTTGTTGCTATGGTTGCATTATTTGTCAGGGGGCTTATGTAGATGATAGAAGAAAGATATGAGCTGGCACTTGACCGTATCCGTCTGATGCAGACAGAAGATACGGTTGGGGAGCCTTACAGAGACTATTTTAAGAAGATGGCAGAGTTCGTGCTTATGCTGGACGAACTGAGAACAGAACTTCTGGATGGCAGATACCAGAAGCTTGAATTAGATGAATTAAGAAAATGGAACGGACGGCTGTATCAGGATGTTTTGCCGGGGCAGTATGAGAAAAGTTATGCGAATCCGGATTATGCGTGTAAGATGCTAGGAAAAGAATCGGGACAGATTCTGGGAATGTTATATGCGGAACTTCGTGGGGCAGTCGTTTATGTTTTTGAAGGAAAGACAGAATATCTGGCAATCCTGTATGAATTGTTGATCGAGGTATACAACCAGTTCGAAGAAGAACCGGATCCGAAGGCTGTCCGGGATACGTTCTACTGGTATGCCAGTGATTACTGTGATGTATTCCTTGCGGACCGCATCCGGGAGCAGGTTTTGCCGGAGGAGTCATTTGCAACAGATCTGATCATGAACAGTGATCTTACAGATCTCAGATATCTGTATCAGT
>OLOA01004588.1_pt1 | contig 10298 bp, 8 predicted proteins | sample 1672201 | NCBI WGS metagenome assembly OLOA01 (sample SAMEA3136658, study PRJEB25190) | human gut metagenome
GTGTCCGTATTGATTTGGGCCAGGGAGGTACGCAGTACCCCTGCATCACCGCCGGCCAAAATCAGCAAATCCTCTGTCAGACGGGAAAGCCTGTCCACCTCCGATGCGGCATGGCTTAAAAATTGAGGAGCCAGATGGGCTGTTTCGGGAGCCTGCGCCGCTTGCAGACTTGCCTTCAGCACAGTCAGTGGGCTGCGCAGTTCATGGCCCGCAGCTGCTACAAATTCCCGCTGTTTCTGCATTGCCTGGGCGGTTGGGCGCAGGGCACGATCCACCATCCAATGGGAGAGAAATGCCAGTATCAAGGCACCCGCAGCCCACAGGGCTGTATATTGCCAGACCATGGCCCAAAGGCGGTCATGCAAGGGGCCCATATCCCGGATAATGTACAGAAGAACCGCACTTGACATCTGTTCACTGGGCAACAGCATTGCGGTACAGGTGTAGGAGCCGCTGAGTTGTGCGCCGTTCAAGGAAAAGTTTACCTTTTGCCGGTGCAGTCTGTCCGGATTCAGCCCGGCAGAGACTGCCTGTTCTCTGGCCAGCGCCACCAGTGTGGTGCGCGCATCGGCAGGTGTCCACCCACCGGAGAATACAAGGGGGTGACCATTGTCCTCCATATACAGAACCAAGCGGCCAGCGGCTTCCTGACTCGCCAGCCAACCGTCACGAACCAGATTGTTCTCGGTTACAGCATCTTCAATTGCCGAGACGGTATTGGCAAACACGAGGTCCGCTCCGGAAACTGCTTCGATTTGAGCCATGCGGCAGGTCGCCGTCAGCGCTGCCGCCAGCACAGCAGCGGTGAGTATACTGAACAGAATTGTCAGGCGGCGTCGGAGGTGTTTAAGCATGAGCGTTTTCCTCACCATCAGGCAAAAAGCGGTAGCCTGCGCCTCGTACCGTCCGTAAGACTGCCCGGCTGCCGACGGCAGTCAGACGCCGCCGGATGAAACGGATATAACTATCCAGACTGCAATCCTCAATCTCGGCCGCCGATCCCCACACGCTGCCCAACAGGACTGCCCTTGCCCGAAGCAGGCCGGGCGCACGACAAAATGCCGCCAGCAGGTCACATTCCCGGCGGCTGAGCGTCACAGTGGAGGAAGGCCCCGTCAAAGTCAACTGGGCGGTATCCAGGACAAGATCGCCACAGGCAATCCGGTGGGCGGTCTCATGCAGATCCGCCGGCCGGCGGACCAGCGCACGCAGCCGGGCCAGCAGTTCACGGTTATCAAACGGTTTTGCCAGATAATCGTCAGCACCGGCATCCAGACCTTCCACACGGTCACCGATCTGCCCCAAAGCAGTGAGCATAAGAACGGGGATGGATATGCCGTCGGCCCGGGCACTTTTGAGCAGCGTAAGGCCGTCCAATTCTGGCAGCATCCTGTCCAGGATGCAGGCATCATAGTATCCGGTTTTGAGAAGATGCAAACCATCGGCACCTGTATGGCAGCAATCGGAGGCGAATCCTGCTGCCTGTAATGTGGGCTGTAAAACTCGGCAAAGCGCCTTGTCGTCTTCAATCAGTAAGATTCGCATGGGTATTTCCTTCCCGCCATAACCGTCGTTTCTATCAATCCAGTATACCTCTATTATATGAACATTCTTAGTCTACACAGCCAGTCTGAAAAAAACCTGAAAACACTTTTCAGGTTTTTTCCAGATTGTTTTGCTACAATGCCGGTATTCCAAAATCCACACAATTGTCGGGAGGCAACCATGAAATCTGTACATACGATTCTATCCTCGCTTCTGGCAGGCATGATGATGTTTTCTCTTGCCGCCTGCACCGCATCCGGCACAGGTGCATCCGGCTCCGATTCCAGCGCCGTCCAGACGGACGCGGTCCCCCAGGGACGCTGGGTGGAACGGCCTCCGGATTGGTACTCGGCGCGGCGCCCGCCGCACTGGCAGATGGCAGTCTTGTACTGTATGCCCGGGATGAGAGTACCGATATGCTGGTCACTGTCCGTCTCAACTCCACGGATAATGGTGCCAGCTGGCAGTCTGAGACTCTGGACTGGGCCGAAAAAACAGGCACACTGGCACGCTGGGCTGCCCGCCAGGACGGCACCGTGGCGTTTACAACCACCGACTCCACCCTGTGGGTCGTACAATCGGACGGCAACCCGGTTCAGCTGGACCTGGGCGTGGACGGGGGGAATTTCTATCTCAACCAGATGGGGTTCCTGCCCGATGGCACCCTGGTGGCTGTCCCGTCAGGCGGACCGGGTGTTTCTCTGCCGGGAAATATTCTGTTTTATGATGTGGATGCCCAAAAGGTAAAAAGCTGGGTACAGGTAAGCAGCGGGAACCAGAGCTGGATGGGGGCGGGAGCCGATGCATCCGGTGAAAACTACTATTTCGGCGACAATGACATTGCAGGGATCCTGCCGGCCGGTGATGAAAACGGTTCGTTCCTCTATTATTTCTCTTCCAACGGAGATCTTTGCCGGGCGGATCAGGACGGCACCACCCAGACGGTGCAGACAGGATTTCTGTTGGACCCGTACAGCGCCCAGGCTGCCATGGGAACGGATGGCTCCATCTGTTATGCCGACAGGACCGGCATCTGCCGGCAGGCACAGGGAGGCAGCCTGCGTGAGCAGGTGGTGGACGGCACCGGCACGGCGCTGTCTCTTTCCAGCAATTACATTTCTCAGCTGTGCTGCGCCCCGGACGGCAGCTATCTGGCCATTGTCAGTGACGGCTCCATGCAGACAAAGCTGTACCGGTATTTCTTTGATCCGACGCTCTCGGCCTCGGCCAACACGCTGGAAGTCTGGAGCCTGGAAGAAAATGCTACCGTCCGTGCTGCGATACAAACCTTTACCCAGCAAAATCCCGATTGTGCAGTAGAGTATGAAGTGGCCCTGCAGGAAGGCGCCGGACTGACGAAAGACGATGCCCTGCGGACGCTGAACACCGAGCTTCTGGCGGGGGAAGGCCCGGATCTGTTGATTCTGGATGGTGCGGATCTGGAATCTTTCTCCGGCAGTGGCTTGCTGTTGGATCTGTCCGGGATGGTGGATACGGGCAGTCTCTATGATTTTGTGACCGATCGTTATACCGATGCGGACGGAAAACTCTTTACGCTGCCCGCTCGCTTTACGGTTCCGGTCATGCATGGCGCAGCCGGCACACTGGATGGCGTCTCCACCCTGGACGATGTGGCGGCCTTGGTACAGCAATATGCACCGCGCCCGGCGGAAGCAAGCTGGGCACCGCTGGACGAGTCCCAGCGGTATGCCCTGGGCTTTGACAGCGTGGACAGCCTGGTGCAGTTCGCCCTGCAGACCTCCCAGCCCGCGCTGTTCACGGCGGACGGCCTGGATGAAGCGAAGCTGCGCGATCTGATGGCGTTCCTCCAGATGGTGGGAGAGGATTACAACATGGCGGACTACCCCGAGCAGGATACCATGAGCGGTACGGCAGGCAATTTCGGTGGTCTGGATACCATCGTCTGGTACGCGGGAATGTCGGAATATGCCCAGACATCCCGGGCTGTATTCGGCTACGGCAGCATGACGACCCCCTCCTGGCTGGGGGCCACCGACTCGGAACTGCGTGCTTCCGGACAGACCATTCTGCAGCCGGGACTTTGCCAGGGCGTCTACCTGCCTTCCTGCTTTGCGGCGGTTTCCGCCAACAGCGATCAGACGGACTATGCGGGGGCCTTCCTGAAAGCCTTGTTCAGTGACGAGGTGCAGGGCAGTTTCCAGGAGGACGGCATGCCGGTGACGAAGGCAGGCATGCAGATCTCACTGGATCGCAATATGCCGGCCATGCAGGATAACGGTTATACCGGCGGCTTTGAAGAGCTGCTGGCGCAGCTTTCCACCCCTGTGGTGGTGGACGAAGCCCTGCAGGACAGCCTGATTGCCCACACCAAGGCGCTGCTGTCCGGCAGTGAAACGATGGATCAGGCGGTGGAAGGCGTAGTCGGTGATCTATCGCTGCGGTTTGCAGAACAGGGATAAGCCATGAAAAAATCTGCGAGCAATCTCCCCGCCTTGCCGCCCCACAGGCATACATGGCGGCATACCATACCCAGATCCCGCCGCAATTCAGATGGCCCGGCCGCTATCCTGTTCCTGCTGCCCAGCCTTCTGGGGACCGCAGCCTTTATGTTGGTCCCCTTTGCAGAAACGGTCCGGCGCAGCTTTTGCGATGCATTGGGAAAAAGGTTTGTGGGGCTTGCCAATTATCAGTCGGTGCTGGAAAACACAGCCTTTCAACTGGCAGCCCGCAATACGGTACGGTTTCTCTGCACCTGTGTGCCGATCCTCCTGTTGTGCAGCCTTTTTCTGGCCCTGGGCGTGCAGGCGGTGGCCAGGCAACGGAATGGCAGGGATACCCGGCGCGGCAAAGTGTTCCGCACCAGTTTCCTCCTTCCCATGGCGATCCCCGTGGCAAGCATTGTGATTTTGTGGAAGGTATTGTTTGCCAAAAATGGTCTGGTGAATGGGCTGATTTGCTCTTTGGGAGGGCACGCAGTGGATTTTATGGGCACGGAGGCTGCCTTTTGGGTATTGGTGTTCACCTACGTCTGGAAAAATGCCGGTTATGACATGATCCTTTGGCTGGCAGGACTGGACGGGATTTCCGCTGACCTGTATGAAGCTGCTTCCGTGGACGGTGCCAATGCCTGGCAGAAGTTTTTTTACATCACACTGCCCAACTTGCTGCCCACCTTGACTTTGGTGAGTGTGCTGAGTCTGCTCAACAGTTTCAAAGCCTTCCGCGAGGCTTTCCTGGTGGGAGGAAACTACCCCCACGAAAGTATGTATCTGTTACAGCATCTGTTCAACAACTGGTTTCTGTCCCTGGATCTGCCCCGCCTGACCGCGGCCGCTGTGCTCATGGCGCTGGCCCTTTCCGGCCTGATCCTGGCCTTGCAGCGGATCTGGACCCGGGACAAATAATTCCCTAAAGGAGGATTGGTTATGAAGGAATTTTCTGTTTTTGTGATTACTGCAGCTGCCTGCGTATTCTTTCTGACTGGCTGTGGGGCTGCTTCCGACAGCACCTCTTCTGTGGAGCCGGATGCGCCTCACACAGAGAGCACGGCTCAACCGACGGCCACGCCAATCATCACCCCGGCACCGAATGCGGAATCCTCCGAGGCTGTGGAAAAATCCCTTTTTGACCCTGCGTCGGCAGATTACACCGGGTCTGTGGTGGAGATGACGGATACAGGCTTTACTCTTTCTCCGACTGTTGTCGAGCGCCTGGGTGCGAATGCCAGCGTAGGCGTTATGGCTGAAGCAGGAGCCTCCTCCTCCTGGTTTTCCGTGATGTGTACCGATGATACCCGGTATATTGCCATTTATGCAGACGGAAATGGCAGTTCCCGTCAGGCGGAGGGTTCCGCCGATATGGTGCAGGCAAAGGCCTTTGTGTATATCACCGGCATCAATACGGACAGCGGTTTCACGGCGGATACCGTTGCCATTCTGAACCCGTGAAACCCGCAGTGACCCGTGCGCTGATCACGGTTTCGCTGGGATGGATGGCCTTGAGCGTTTGGTGGCCGCTGTGGTTTCTCTTCTTTGGGGCGCTGACCCCGGCGGATGAACTGGCGGCTACCATCGGCCCGGCTTTGAGCGACGGCGCAGCCGAGGCGGTGCGGTGGCAACTTCTGCCCAGTTGGCCTACCCTGCAGCCTTTGGTTGAATTGCTCCTGGATACGCCTCAGTTTTTTTCCATGTTCTGGAATAGCTGCATCCAGGTGTTTCCCCAGCTCCTGGGGCAGCTCATCTTCTGTACCCCTGCGGCCTGGGCCTTGTCCCGGTTACGGTTTCGTGGCCGCCGGATTTGCAGGAACCTGTACATGATCCTGATGCTGCTGCCTTTTCAGGTTACGATGGTACCCAACTATCTGGTACTCAATAAGCTGGGGCTGCTGGATACGCACTGGGCTTTGATTCTGCCTGGCTGCTTTTCCGCCTTTACAGTATTCATTATGGCACGAGGATTCGACGCAGTTCCCATGGTTTTGCTGGAGGCTGCGGCTTTGGATGGTGCCGGCCCGTTTCGTACATTCTGGCACGTCGGACTGCCTTTGGGAATGCCAGGCATACTTTCCGCGATGGTTCTGGCATTTCTGGAAGGGTGGAACGCCATCGAGCAGCCCATGACATTTTTGAAAGATCCGTCCCGATGGCCGCTGTCCCTCTATCTGGCCTCTTTCAACGATGCCAATGGTCAGACGTTGGCCACCGCCATGGCAGCTAGCCTTATTATGTTGGCACCTGCTGTACTGATTTTCCGCTTTGGGCAACAATACCTGGAACTGGGAATTCAGGCAAGCGGCTTAAAAGAATAATACAAGGATTGCAAGGACATATTCCCATGAAGTTTCGATTTCCGCTCTATCGTATTCGCACCGCGTTCGACGCGTGGAAGAACAGCGATCCCAAGCAAGCTGAGCGCCTCGGTACGGTAGTTAAATTCTTTGCCGTTATGCTCATCCTTACGCTTACAGCTCGGGGGATCGCCGGAGCCAGTATGCCCAGAGTGACTTTGGGACAGGCAAGCGCAGGCTCGATCACCCAAAGCAGTACGGCATCAGGAACCATTTCTGTGCAGGGAGGTACACCTCTTACTGCCCCGGAAGGTCTGTTGGTGGCACAGGTAACGGCTACAACAGGGCAGGCCCTTTCAAAAGGAGATGCCATTGCCCGATTTGATGAGGTCTCCCTGGAGCAGGCATTGGCAACCAAACAGGCCCAAGTAAAACAGCTGGAAGTCTCCGCCAGGCAACTCTCCGATCCGGAGGAAGCAGATGGTTTTGCGCTCCAGCAAGCCCAACAGCAGCTGGAACGAGCCTATTTCGATGCACAGAAAACATGGCAGGACGGTGAAAATGCGATTGAAAAAGCGCGGCAGCAGCGGGATGCCGCCCAAAATGCCCTGAATGCCCTGCAGAACCAGCCTGTAGCTACTCCCGAAAGTGCAGAGGCAGAGCGGCAGCAGAAAATTGCAGAAGCCAAAGCCGCGCTGGATGCTGCCGAATCGGCCCTTGCCGCGGCACAAAAAAATGCTGAAGACGCCAACGAGGCAGCAACAGACACTGCCCAAAGTTATGAGGATGCCCGCAACAGCGCTGCACATACGTATAGCCAGTCCGCGGAGGACGTTGCCAAGACAAATGAGGCAAATCAGGCACAGGCTACGGTGACGCAAGCACAACTGGATATTGCACGCGCGGAATTATCGGCCCTGCAGTCATTGAAAGCGGCGGATTGTGTTCTTTCCGCTCCTGAAGATGGAACACTTACCCAACTGAATCTTGAGGCAGGGCAAAACAGTACGTCCGTGGCAGGGCTTCTTGCGGATCGGAACGCTGCCAGTGTACTGACCTTTTCTTTGGAACAGGCGTCGGCCCGCCTTGCCACGGTGGGAACACAGATCACTGTGAAGCAAGGAAGCCAGTCTATGCAGACAACCGTTACGGCTTTGTCCGATCCATCGGAAGAGGGAAGTATACAAATTACCGCTATGTTACACTCCGGCGATTGGAAGGCGGGAAGTGCCACGGTGGAAATCAAACTGAACGCAGGACAGTACGAACAATGCCTGCCGGCCACCGCCATTCAAACAGACAGCTCTGGTATGTTTGTCTACCTGGTGGAAGAGAGAGCCACGCTGTTGGGTATACAGAATGTACTGATCCGACTTCCGGTAACAGTGGAGGCACAGGGCGATGGCATGGCTGCTGTTTCCGGCAGCATCAGCGGACAGGTAGTCACCGGTGCGGACAAACCGCTCTCGGAAGGTTCCTGGGTTCGGGTGGCATCATGAAAAAACGGATATTCACGATATTGGGGTGGGCGTTGATTGCACTCGCAGTGGGGGGACTGTTTATTTTAGCGGCAGATCTTCCCGCGAATGGATATGAGCTGCGCTTTGAAGAGCCGCTCTCTGTTTTGCAAGCCGACTCACTCAGCAAGGCAGCAGAATATCTCGGCCTCAATCTCGCACTCTGGAAAGAAGATTCAGAAACAGTTACAACGGATTTGGAACGAAGTTCTGCGGCACAATGCATTTCTGTGTATGGCAGCCCGACCCTCTGCTTCCCGGCGGCCTGTCTGTACGGGAGCGCACCGGGGGCAGGCCAGTTTGCCAAGGGGGGCGGTTGTAGGGCGGGACGGTCGGGGCGGAACGGTTTGCCGGAGCCCGGACGCCTGCCGTTTGCCGGCCGGGCGGCCTTATTCCATCGGCCGGATACGCACCTCGGTCACGCCTTCCAACTCCCGTGCGAGACGGTCGATGTCGGTCTTTTCCTCGACTTCGCCGTAGTGGTAGGGGTAGAATATCGTCGGCCGGATCGCCTTGACGGCCTCGACGGCCTGGTCGACGGTCATCGTGTAGGGCTGGTTGACCGGCAGGAAGGCGATGTCGATATTCTTCAGCGCCTTCAATTCGGGCGTGGGTTCGGTATCGCCCGCGATGTAGATGCGCGAGCCGCCTATCGTGAGCACGTAGCCGCAGTCCTCACGCTCTTTGGGGTGGAATTGCAGATGCCCGTCGGTGGTGTTGTAGGCAGCCACGGCCTCGACTTTCAGGTAATCGCGCGGCGTGGCGACACTGCCCGGGCGCATCGTGTAGCAGTTCATTTCGAACGCCTCGGCCGATGTGCGGTCGCAGAGTATCTCGGTCTGCGGGGTCTGGATCGCTTCGACGGCCGCCACGTCCAGGTGGTCGTAGTGCGAGTGGGTGATAAGTACCACGTCGGCCTTGGGCAGGGCGGCGTAGTCGGCATAGCCGCTTACGGGATCTACGTAGATGTATTTTCCGCCGGCCTCGACCGAAAGCGAGGCGTGTCTGAAAAAGGTGATCGTGATTTGCGTACCGTCGCGCGTCGTGAGCGTGTCGGCAGGGTATTCGGGAGCTTTCTTTCCGCATCCGAAAAACGATAGGATCGACATAAGCAACAAGAGTTTTGGGTTTATGCTCAAATATTATATATTACAACGCCAATATAGTGAAAAAAAGTGAAATATTCGTACCTTTGAGCCGCAATCGAACCTGGGAAAACGTTGGGGCCGGTTTCCGGGAAGTTTTCTGTGCCGGGCCTGGCGCACCTTTTGGCGGCGATGATTTGGGGCCGGATGCCCGGTTTGCAGGATGAAAATAGAATAATTCGCACATTTTTCATGCCCGGGCGCAGTATTTTTCGAATCGGGACGTTTATAGGAATAAAGTATTATTAAAATTGTATATGATGAAAAAATTTTTGTTTGTGGCGGCGGCGGTAGTAGCGTCGATGGTTTTCACCGGGTGTATCAACGAGGACGACACCTATAAGAAGTTGCAACCGGTTGAGAAGGGGATCAACATCTACAACTGGACATCCAGCCAGTATTCCATGGCGACCGAGCAGGCCAACATCGGTCTGCGTATGGCGATGCTTGTGGCCGAAGCCCACAAGCAGGGGGTGGATAACTTCGAGGATGTGAAAATCGAAGGCATCTCCATCAAGGGCAAGTTGCTCGGCACCTCTTCGAAGATCGAAAAGACGACCACTGGCTACAAAATCACTTTCAATCCTGCAATGGACATGGACGGCTATTCGCGCGAGGGCGCCGTGCTGATCGACACGGGCGGGGCCCCGCTGCTCGAAGATGCCGTGGCCGGAAAGGTCTGGTCGGTGACGTTCGACGAAAAACTGGTGCTGGTTGCCACCAACGGCAATACGTCGGTAAAGGCTTCGCTGGTGGGCGGTTCCACGCAGCTCTACAACGATGAAAACGGAGCCTATGCGATCAGCATTGCGAATCAGGCCTGCTACCTCGATTCGGGCAGCAATTTTACCTCGAATTGGGGCGGCCGTATGACGTTGAAGCCCCATAACATGAATTTCACCTATTCGGATTGCATGGGCGAGAAGTTCGTCGTGAACACGACGGGTGCAATTTACGGCCCTTCGTTCTATACGATGGACAATGCAACGTCTCTGGAGCTGAGCATGACGCTGACGGATGTCGAGTATTACACGAGGTCGAGCATCCGCGAAGGTAAGTTCGAGGCGATGATGACCGGCGGGTACGATTTTACGGCCTTCCCCTCTCCGAAAGTGACGGTGAAATATGCCGTAAGTGCCGACGGCAAGAAATTGCTGACGACGATCGAATATGCAGGAAATACGGTGACGATCTAATTTTGATTGTAAAAAGTAAATGCGGTGCGAAAATTCGCACCGCATTTTTATTTTCCGGGCGGCCTGTTGGCCAAGTGGCCGGTTGACTGGCGGATTGCCGGGCGGTCTGTTGTCTGGGGGGGCGGAT
>OLOA01004592.1_pt1 | contig 10293 bp, 10 predicted proteins | sample 1672201 | NCBI WGS metagenome assembly OLOA01 (sample SAMEA3136658, study PRJEB25190) | human gut metagenome
TATCTAGCCTTAAAAATATTACTTATATAAAAAGTGGAATTTGTGACTGTATGAATATCGTCAAAACCAGCAAATTCGATTCAAGATAAATTATTTTATCTGCTTAGTTTATTTAAAAACATTCTTGTACGCTCATTTTTTGGATTGCCGATTACCTGCTCCGGCGGACCTTCCTCAATAATAACACCGTCAGCCATGAAAACTACTTTGTCAGCCACGTTTCGTGCAAACTCTATTTCATGGGTTACAATAACCATTGTTTTTCGTTCGGCGGCCAGGCTTCTTATCGTTTTTAATATGTCTCCGGTCAGCTCCGGGTCAAGTGCAGATGTGGGCTCGTCAAAAAACAATACTTTCGGGTTTGTAGCCAAAGCCCGAGCTATAGAAACTCTCTGCTGCTGCCCTCCTGATAATTGATACGGATACGCGTCGCCTTTGTCTGAAAGCCCCATTTTTCTCAAAAGTTCTGCAGCTTCAGCTTGGACCTCAGCCTTATCCCGCTTTTGTACATGTAAAGGTGCGTCCATAATATTCTTTAACACAGAGTAGTGAGGAAACAAATTAAAGTTCTGAAACACCAATCCGAAATATGAACGGGCCTTTTTTAAAGCCGCTTTATCGGCGTAGACAGCGTTCCCGTTTTCGTCATTTTTTGTCACTTGCAAATCCTGGTATCTCATTTCACCGCCGTCCAGCTTTTCAAGTAATGTTGCGCACCTGAGCAGTGTTGATTTTCCTGAGCCTGACGGCCCAATTATCGCTAAAACGTCCCCATTTTCCACAGAAACGGATATATCCTTCAACACCTCGGTCTTGCCAAAAGACTTTTTTGCGTTTTTTATCTCAAATATCTTTTCCTTTTCACCATTCATATTCTCACCCCTATCTGTAGTACGCCAGTTTTTTCTCTACCTTTTCCATTATGAAAGCTACCAGCAGATTGAATACATAATAGAAAATTGCAGCCGCTATAAATGCTGTCATCGTCTTTTGGTTGGCTGCAATCGCTTTTGCCACTGTAAACATTTCGGTCACAGCCAGCGCGAACGCAAGAGACGTATCTTTTACCAGTGTTATAACTTCATTGGTTATAGGAGGAATTATACGCTTTATTACCTGCGGAAAAATTATCTTAAAAAACGTCTGTACTTTTGAATACCCCAAAACTTCAGCAGCTTCATACTGTCCCTTTGGCATGGCTTCAATACCGCTTCTGTATATTTCTGCAAAGTATGCGGCATAGTTCAAAGCGAAACCAATAATTACCGCTACAAAACGGTAAGTGTTGCTGATTTGAATTCCAAATATAAAGTATGGCCCGAAGTATACTACAAGAAGCTGAAGCATAAGCGGAGTGCCGCGCATGATTGATATGTAAATCTTGAAAATAAAACTGATGATTTTATGCTTAGACATGCGCCCGAAAGATATAAGCAGTCCAAGAGGAAGCGAAAATATTAGAGTAAGACAAAATATTTCAACGGACGTCAGCATTCCGCCGCAAAGTTCCTTTAACATTGTCATTAAATCCATATCTATACCCCGTTCAAAAATTTTCGGCAACCAATTTATTGATTGCCGAATTTGTTATAGAGCAAAGCCCTTTATTTTTATCTTAAATTTTTAAAAATACTTAATCCGCTTTCAAGATACATACATCATATCCAAAGTATTTATCTGAAAGTTCTGCAAAGAAGCCGTCTTTTACCATTTCTTTTAAAGTATTCTGAACCTTGTCACGCAGTTCAGTATTGCCTTTAAAGAACCCAACGCCATACTGCTCTTCGAGTATAGGCTCGTCAAGTATAACATATTGGTCTTCCTTGCCCTGAATTTGATACTTGGCAACTCCGATATCCATTGCCACAGAATCTACCGCTCCGGCTTCAAGATCCATAAAAGCGGAATTATACTGCTGGCAGGTTAAAAGCTTAGAGAAAAGCGCTTTTGTATCAGCATGCTCCTCATCGTTTAAAGCATTAAGCGCCGCTGAATCAGCTTGCGCAGTAACAACTTTATCTTTTAAATCGGCTACCTTTGTAATTCCAGAATCCTTCTTAACAACAAACACCTGGCTATTATCCATATAAGGCTCTGTCCATGTGTAATCATCTTCACGTCCGGTCATTGTGAATCCGTTCCAGATGCAGTCTATAGAACCTGAAGAAAGTTCCAAATCCTTAGAATCCCAGTCAACAGGCTGGAGCTTTATTTCAAGACCCATGCGCTTAGCGCATTCTGTTGCCATTTCAATATCAAATCCTGTAAACTGACCGTCATCTCCTACATAACCGTAAGGCGGAAAATCTTGGTCAAACCCAACTGTAAACGTTGTTTTTGCAGCGTCTTGCTGATTGCCGCTAGGACTGTTTCCGCAGGCGGACAACAGAGCCGCTGCCATTACACCGGCAAGAATAAATGCTACCAGCTTTTTTAACTTCATAACTTATAACCCCCTGTTAATTTTGGACGACTGATTATTCATGCAGAAGTCCAATCTGTTTTATAGGAAGATATTATCATAAACAGCATAAAAAGTCAAGATAAACTAGCAGTCAAAACAAATTGATTTTACGATATCGAGAGTAAAAAAACGCCTGACTTATAGGTGTTATCCTTTAAGACAGGCGGCTTAAAAATATATTGAACAATATTTAGCTGAACGCCGCGGCGCAGCCTATACCAGCACAAGCGATAACGCAGGCACAGAAAATAATAGCTCCTACTATAACACAAATCAACGAAAGCACAAAACCCGCTGTTCTGATACCTCCGTAATATCCGGCTCCCTTTGACATTGCCGCTAAAATAATACCAATAATCCCCAAAACTACTGAAACAAATGCAGAATAGCCAAACCACCAAAATACAATACCCACAATACCGAGTACCATACTTGCAATAGCCTGACCCTTTCCGGGTTCATACTGGGGATAATTATTATATCCGTTGTTTTGATAACCATTGTTTTGATAGTTATTATTTTGGTATCCATAATTATTCGGAGCGCCGTTGTTAGGATTGTAATTGTCCGCCATTTAAAATCCTCTCCCTTATTAAATTTTAATTTATCTTACTTTTGATACAGTTTGCAAAATATGTTACATATTATCACATTTTCTATAAAATGTCAATCTAGATGTTTTTTTGAAAACCAGTGACAAACATTGGTTTTTCTTATAAGCCACATCACGGTTATGATGAACAGAGCTGCGCTTATCCATTGAGAAGTAGAAAGACCGAGCATAAAACCTCTGTGACTGTCACCTCTAAAAAATTCCAGGATAAACCTTATCGGCGCATATAATATAATATACATTGCCAAAGTATAAGGTTCTCGTTTAGGTGATGAAGTGTACCAAACTAAAAAAATAAAAATCAAAAATACGCAAAATGCTTCTATCAGCTGTATAGGCAGAAGAGGAATACCGTTTGGAGCCACAAGCGAGTTAGTATATGTATAGCCAATCCATGATGTTGTCTCAATACCATAACAGCAGCCGGCCGAAAAACAGCCGATTCTTGCTATCGAGTGTGCCAGCGCAAGAGCGGGAACCAATAAAACCAAATAGTCTGTTAACTTAGTTTTAATAATTTTGGAACACCACCAAGCCGCTGATATTCCTCCGAGTAATCCGCCGTAAAACACCATACCACCGTTTGCCAGCGACCAAATAATTTCAGATGGATTCGAAATTCCTGATTCTAATGCGCGCAGTATATCCGGGATTTCAACTAAAATAAAAAGCAATTTTGCGCCGGCCATTGCCCCAACGGCGCCAAGAACATAGATATAAACGGAGTTTTCCCTGTCTGCTCCGAATTTCGGAGCCATGAGCAGTATATACAGCATGCCGAGCAGCGCTCCGGTTACTCCCAAAACGCCATACATAGGAATTGTTTTGCCCCAAATTATGATTTCTGATATCATTTTACTCTCCCAAATAAATGGTTTATATAAGCTGTCTGCAGATTTTTGTTTTTCATATCAAAGAATAAAAGCCGGACAGCGGTTAAATATCTGTCCGGCTTCCAGCTTATAGAGATTATATCATAATTCTCTATATTTTGCAATCATTATCTGTTGCCTAAAAAGTATCTTATGTTTTTATATATTTGAATTATCACAGTTGGCAATACTGCGAAAAATATTATTTCGACTATCATTGACGGTCCTAGCAGTGAAATAGAGAACAAATCATGGATAGGTGTAAAAAACAATACGGCGCTGAGGAAACATACTCCGGCGGCAAACGCCACTATACTAAATGGGTTCGAACCGAATCCAAGAACGTTTATGGGCTTGCTTCCGCGGCAGTTAAAGCAGTGGAAGAGCCTACCCAGACACAGAGCGCTGAAAGCCATTGTTCCGGCTGTTTCTGCTCCATGTTCCAGCCCTATATAATACGCCGCTATTGTTGAAATAGATATAAGAATCCCTATAAAACTTGTGTTTATAATCATCTTTTTGTCTAGTATGCTGTCGTTTATTCCTCTGGGTTTTTCATTAAGCAGGTTTCTGTCTGGTTTTTCCATACTTATAGCTATTGCCGGAAGTGAATCTGTTAAAAGGTTTATAAATAATAGCTGAACGGCCGTAAACGGAGCGGACAGCCCCATTATTACGCAGTACAATACGGCTATTATTCCTGCAAGGTTACCTGTTAAAAGAAACATGATACTGTTTTTTATATTAGTGTATATGCTTCTGCCGCTGGCAACCGACCTGACAATAGTAGCAAAATTGTCGTCCGCCAAAACCATTGAAGCAGCGTCCTTGCTTACCTCTGTTCCGGTTATTCCCATAGCTACGCCAACGTCAGCCTTCTTTAATGCAGGTGCGTCGTTTACCCCGTCGCCGGTCATCGCAACTATGTGTCCCAATTCCTGCCACAGTGTTACTATTCTTATCTTGTGTGCCGGGCTGACCCTTGCATATACACTGACCTTAGGCAGCATTTCCGAAAGTTCGCTGTCACTTATCATTTCAAGTTCTGCCCCGTCCAGAGCCAAATCACCGTCTTTAAAAATCCCAACCTCACGCGCAACTGCAATAGCTGTCATCTTATGGTCTCCGGTAATCATGACCGGCTTTATTCCGGCGCTGATACAATCGGCTACAGCCGCTTTGCTTTCCTCTCTGGGCGGGTCGGTCATTGCACATAATCCAATAAATGTGTATTTATTTTCATCATTTTCATTAATATCTGTTTTATTGCTAAACTCACGTTTTGCAAAACATAATACGCGCATTCCGCGCTCAGAGTAGAAGACGTTCATATGTACTATTTCTTTTTTGTCCTCGTTGGTTATATCGCGTACGCGTCCGTTTACTTCAATTGATGTCAGCCGGTCAAGAAAATTATCAATCGCGCCTTTTGTCAGCATAGTGGGCTTTCCATTTATTTTGTGTAGGGTGCTCATCAGCTTCCTGTCACTGTCAAATGGGATTTCTGCCAGCCTCGGATATGCGGAACGTACTTTGTCGCATCGTTCCTTACCGAAAAACTCGATCAAAGCTGTTTCTGTCGGATCACCGATAGATTCACCGTCGGCAGAGAAAGCTGCGTCATTACACAAAAGCATCGGGAGAATAAGATTGTCATTACTGTCAAAACGCTCAGCCGGGTGGCTGACTCCATCTCTGTAAATTTCTCTGACCTTCATTTTATTTTGAGTTAAAGTTCCCGTTTTGTCAGAGCATATAACGCTGACGCATCCCAGTCCCTCAACTGCCTTCAAGTCTCTGATAATGGCATTCTGCTTAGCCATTTTTTGAGTTCCTATAGCAAGCGAGATTGTTACTATTGAACTTAACGCCTCAGGTATTGCGGCAACAGCAAGAGCCACGGCAAACATCATAGCGTCGAGAATTTCTTCGCCGCGCAGAATTGACAGTGCCATAACCGCCAGACATATGATAACAATTGCAATTGTAAGTTTTTTAGAAAAGTTTTCTAAGCTCTTCTGGAGCGGCGTCTTCTTTGACTCCGCCTTGTTTATCATGGTCGCTATATTGCCTATTTCAGTTTCCATACCGGTAGCGGTTACCACCACAACACCGCGTCCTCCTGTGACAAGAGAACCTGAATAAACCATGTTCACACGGTCTCCCAAAACTATTTCTTTACCATCAGAGTCCAAAACCTTGTCTGATTTGAGAACGCTGTCGCTCTCTCCGGTCAGAGAACTTTCGTTAACAAGCAAACCGGCGGCTTTTATAACTCTTCCATCGGCAGACGCGACAGCGCCGGCTTCCAGAATAAGTATGTCCCCTTTTACGACCTCTCGGGCAGGGATTTCACAGACATTTCCGTCCCTTATTACTTTTGCGTGGGGAGCAGACATATTTTTCAGCGCAGCCAGGGACTTTTCAGCTTTAAAGTGCTCCACCGTTCCTATTATACTGTTCATCACTATAACAAGAAGAATAACAGCGGGGCTGTCGCCGTTGCCGGAGAGTATAGAAACGGCTGAGCATACAAGCAGAATAATTACCAGCAAGTCTTCAAACTGGGAGAAGAAGACCTCTAATACATTTTTTTTCTTTTCTTCTTTAATTTCATTCGGACCGTTTTTCAAAAGCCTCTCCCTGGCTTTTTCCTGCGTCAGACCCTTTTCACTTGTCCGCAAGTTTTCAAGGACGGCGCCGGATGTCATCTCAAAAAACCTCATATAACATTCCTCCATATAAAATTTTATGTTGTGCAAATAAAAAAAGACCTCTATTACACAACATTAGTGTAATAAAAGTCTTGCTGTTGGCGAAATATTCATTAGCCCAAGTGCGGCACGGACCGATTTACAGTCGTATTGACGACACCGCACGCCTATGCTGAAAGCACAGACCGCTACTCCCCTTTATTGACTACATTTTACTACCAAATTTTATATTTGTCAAGTATTTTTACAAAATTTTATTTTTCTTCTTAATATTCTGCATATCGAAAAGATACGTCAGTCCATGACATACGGCATCTGTATCATATATAATCTGAGAAACTGCTGCGGCACCGACCGAATATAAATTTTGCAGAACAGTCTAGAACAATGACTAATCCCCAAAAGTAAATGGTGTACCATACAACCGGAGTTCCTCCATATAGGACTGCGTTTCTGAAACCCTCGCTTATATATGAGACAGGGTTTATAATAAAAATTAAATTTCTGATCCAAGGGGTTAAACTGTCGGAGCTCCAAAACAAAGGGGTCAGCCAATAACCAATCTGAGTCAAAACAGAAATAATATTTTTTATATCTTTGAAAAACACCGTCAAAGCCGACAGCAAATATCCCAGTACCAAAAGGAATATGGATTCAGACAGAACATAATATATCAGCCATACATTCCCGATCTTTGGAAAATATCCGAAAGCCAAAGCTGTAACAAGCAGAAGCAGTATAAACACGGCGTGTATAAAAAATGCTGATATAAGTCTGACAGCCGGCAAAACACTGACGTCAAACCGTACTTTTTTTACTAGATATGAATAATCAGTCAGAGCTGAGGCACAGCCGCCAAGACCATCGCAAAAAAACAGGTATGGCACCAAAGCCGACACTAGCCAAAGCACATATGGAACATTGTCGTCGGTCTTGCTTTTTAATGCAACCTGAAATACAAACCAGTAAAGAACGACTGTTAAACAAGGATATATAAAAGCCCAAAGCACGCCGAGAACACTCCCGGCGTACTTTGACCTGAAATCATTTTTAGCAAGTTCAAATATGTTAAGAATCTTATCTCGGTTAAATATAGACGAATGAAATTTTTTGACGGACACCTTTACAGCTCCAAACCTTTCAGATAAGACTTAAACTGACCGCTTAAATCCTCACGGCGCAGAGCATATTCAACCGTCGCTTCCAAAAATCCCAAACGGTCGCCAACATCGTATCTTCGACCGACAAAATCGTACGCATACATAGCCTGTTCCTTGGCTAAAGCCTTCAGCGCGTCGGTAAGCTGAATCTCACCGCCTGCGCCCGGCTTTGTTGTCTCAAGTTTTTCAAAAATCTCAGGAGTGATAACATATCTTCCGAGAACGCCCACATCCGTCGGCGCTTCCTCAGGCTTCGGCTTCTCTATCATGTCTTTGACAGAGTACAGTCTGTCACCCAGTTTCTCGCCGTCAACACAGCCATATTTGCAGATATTTTCATGCGGAACGGTCTGAACGCCCAAAACGCTTCCGCCTTTTTCGTTATATACGTCAATAAGTTGTTTCAAGCATGGAGTGCCGTCGTTATAGACAACGTCGTCTCCTAAAAGCACAGCAAACGGCTCGTCGCCGACAAACGATTTAGCGCATAGAACAGCGTGCCCTAGACCTTTAGCTTCCTTTTGGCGCACTGCGACAACTTCAACCATATCGGCAATTGATTTGATTTGATTTAGGTACTCGGTTTTTCCGCCTTTTTCAAGCAGGGCTTCGAGCTCCAAAGTCCTGTCAAAATGGTCTTCGATTGCCTTTTTGGTGTGGCTGGTAATCAGGCATATCTGCTCAATTCCTGAGTTAACAGCCTCCTCAACGATATATTGTATTGTTGGAGTATCAACAATCGGAAGCATCTCTTTCGGCATTGATTTGGTAGCCGGAAGAAATCTGGTTCCCCACCCTGCTGCCGGAATAACCGCTTTTCTAACTCTTTTTATATTTGCCATGTTAAAACATCTCCTAATCTCTTTAAAAATAAAAAATTTATATGTTTTTCCAAATTCCAATTTGATTATTAGTTATTGAGTTTTTGCCATGCCGGCAGTCCTGTCTGAATTGCATTAAGTATCTTTTTCTTAAAAAACTTATCATTCTTCTGTCCGCTGTTGATAAACTCTTTCATGTCCTGACGTTTCGATTTTCCGTCCATGGGACAGGGATTATAAACCACAGGAAGCTCCGCGCGGTTGGCGTATCCCTTTATATCGCCCTCAGCCACATAGATAAGAGGACGGATAACATGTATGTCTTTTCTTGAAAGATAGGTGACAGGAGAAAAGCAGCCCAAACGCCCCTCGTAAAACAGAGACAGAAAAAATGTTTCGAGAACGTCCTCGTTATGGTGCCCGAGCGCAACTTTATTGCAGCCATTTTTCACTGCCAAATCATTAACTCCGCCGCGCCGCATTTTGGCGCAGAGAGAACAGGGATTGGATTCTTTTCTTATATCAAATACAATTTCTTTAGTATGAGTTTTTTCAATAAATAATGGAATTTCTAAGTTATCACAAAGGTTTTGCAATAAAGTTGTATCAAAAAATTCAAAACCCGGATTTATACTAATTGCAATTAATTCGAACTTTTTAGGATAAAATCTTTGTAAAGCTTTTAAACCATTTAGCATTGTAATTGAATCTTTTCCACCTGATAAACAAACAGCAATTTTATCTCCTTCATCTATCATATTATAGTCTTCTATAGCTTTTCTCATCTTACTTAAAATATGTTGCATATAAAACCTCCAAACAATTTATAAATCTTAAATATTATAAATCATTTTTTACAATTAATCAATAAAGAGACAAAAAAAGGTTTACAAAATAAAAGCAATGAAGTATAATGTAAAAGAAATGTTCTTATAGCTCAGCAGGATAGAGCAGTCGCCTCCTAAGCGACCGATGGGGGTTCGAGTCCCTCTAGGCACACCATAAATTAGACAAAATTTGTGAATAAAAAATAAAAAAGGAAAAAACAAAGAAAAATATGAAAAATGAGTTTATGCAGATAGCATTAAAAGAAGCTAAAAAAGCTTATGATAAATTAGAAATTCCAGTAGGGGCAGTTATAGTAAAAAATGGAGAAGTAATTGCAAAAGCGCATAATCTAAAAGAAACAAAATTTGATACGACAAAACACGCAGAGATTTTAGCAATACAAAAAGCAAGTAAAAAATTAGAAAGTTGGAGATTATTAGACTGCGAAATGTATGTGACATTAGAACCATGTTCTATGTGTGCAGGTGCAATAATAAATTCAAGAATAAAAAAAGTATATATAGGAACTTGTGACGAGAAAACAGGAGCAGCAGGTTCAGTATTAAATTTATTTGAAGATTATAAATTCAACCATAAAGTAGAAGTAGAAAAAGGAATTATGCAAGAAGACTGTGAAAAGATATTAAAGGATTTCTTTAAAATGTTGAGAAAAATAAAAAAACAGAAAAAATAATAAATATAAAAATAAATAATGGAGGAATTTATGAAAGAAACATTAAAGAAAATAGTAAATAAAAAATATTTTCATATATGTATGATTTTTACTATTATTGTTATTATATTATTTACTTTAGGAATGA
>OLOA01004596.1_pt1 | contig 10292 bp, 8 predicted proteins | sample 1672201 | NCBI WGS metagenome assembly OLOA01 (sample SAMEA3136658, study PRJEB25190) | human gut metagenome
AGAGAGTGAATATTATTCTATCCGGTAATTACGATACACTTTTAAACTTTGATGCATTTGCTGGAATAAGCAGTTATAAGTATGGATTCACAGACAGTGAATTTTTAGCCTTTATTGCCGATTTAGATCCTACTGAGTACATTCTAGTCATCACCGTCGTAACTATTTTAATTAATATCAATTTAAATATCTTTGAGCAATATGTCGTTTCTGGAGCCCTCCTTGATATCGCTGTCACTAGTCAGAATATGGTTCAACAAAGAGGATTCCAATTAGCTCGCCAAGGAGAAGCCGTGAGTCAATAACGAAGTGAATATCGACAAGAAAACTTTGACAACCTTTATAGTGAAATAGATAGACTAACGGAAGAATTAAACCAACTAAAATCAAAGATATTCCCTCAACAAACCGATTAGTATTAAAAAATAATACAACACTTTTTTATAAATTCAATTTACTTCCTACTTAATATCAATACAAATCCCTTCCTAGTTGATTTACCGTTATACGTTTTCCATATTATCCCAAAAACAAGCGCCACAAAATCTTAGTATGCATCTTTCTAACTATGATCCCCTCACTTCAAGTACTAGTGCCTATCATTTTCTTTCTCTTTTTACCTCCCCTTATACTAAGACCGACACCCGATCTATCAAAGCCCCTCTATCTCTACCAAAACATTCGAATTATATTTAAACCTTATTGATAGATTCTCTTATATCCAGTTGACCCATTGTCACCTGTTTTGCCACGTTATCTCAAAAAAAACAAGTGCTACAAAATCTTAGCATGCATCTTTCTAACCACGATAACCTCAGTTCAATTGCTAGTATCTGTTCATCTCACTAAAGAAGTTTTAAAATAAAATTGAGGCGATGACAGGGAGAGCGAATCAATGGGATTAGGGGTGAGCTTGCTCACCTACTAATAAGAATAGCCCATCGGTAGAAGCTCTCCCTTATAATACCGCCTCATAGATTTTCTTATTTTAAAACCATCTACTATTCTTGCCGACCAATGTACAATGCTAGCGACTTGACCTGATACCCTCCCTGTGCATCTTATTATAAAAAAAGACAGCATCTTAAAGATACTGTCTAAATGATTAGCGTTGTTTTTTAGCTGGGCGGTCTTGGCGAACTAAGCGCACAACAGCCTCAACATGAGATGTTTGTGGGAACATATCCACTGGTTGAATATAGTCCACACGGTACTTCTTTGTTAATTCTTTTAAATTCTTAGCAAGCGTTGATGGATTACATGACACATACACAATCGTTTTTGGTTGAACACGTTTTAACATCTCGATTAGCTCAGTTCCTAATCCTGTACGAGGAGGATCCACAATCACGACATCTGGTTTAAATCCTTCATTCGCCCATTTCGGTACGATTTGTTCTGCTTTACCAACGGCATAATATGTATTTGTTAAACCATTTAATTTTGCATTTTCTTTCGCATCGGCAATGGCTTGACGTGTAATATCCACTCCACGTACTTCACTTGCTTTATCTGCAACCCATTGACCGATTGTTCCAACACCACAGTAAGCATCAACCACTTTTTCGTTTCCTTTTAAAGCAGCTGCATATTTGACTTGGTTGTATAATTTAATCGTTTGTTCTGGGTTTAACTGATAGAACGCGCGTGGAGATAAATTGAACTTGAAGCGTCCTAATTCATCTGAAATGAATTTTTCTCCAGCGATGTGCTTCATTTCTTTTCCGAAGATTTCATGCGTATCTTCGTTGTTAATATTTAAATAAACTGATTTAACATCTGGGCAATATTTCATTAAGTCTTTCGCTAAAGCATTCATTTTTCTGAACTCGTTATTAGCGAATACGAATGTCACCTGGACCTCACCTGTTTTAAATCCACGACGAACGACAATATAGCGTGCCGTTCCTTTTTTCGTTTTAGGTGCGTAAGCGAACACTTTGTAATCATCTAATAAATCAACCGCATGATTGATGACTGTGTTAATTTCTTCATATTGAACATCACAATCTGTTACATTCACTAATTCACGTGAATTCATGCTGTAGAATCCAACCATAACCCCATCTTCGTCATATCCAACTGGCATTTGAGCGCGATTGCGGTAGTTATACGGATCTTTCATTCCGATCGTTGGACGGATATCACATTCTTCAGGATCTAAATTCGTATAACGTTCAATCGCTTGTGAAACGGCATCACGTTTAATACGAAGTTGCTCTTGATAAGACATATGTTGTAATTGACATCCACCACATTGTCCATAAACTTCACATGCGGGTTGCACACGGTGCTTTGATTTACGTTTCACACGTACCAGTTCCGCTTCCGCGTAACCACCTGCCACACGCGTACAAGTCGCAACCACTTCTTCACCCACTAACGTTCCTAGAATAAAGACCGCTTGTTTTTTATAATATCCGATTCCCTCACCGTTAATTCCGATGCGTTTAATCGTCACTAAAAATTCTTGACCAACCTTTAAAGGTGACATATTCATCTATTAAAACCTCCAATGCTTTGTTAAGCTATCCTTTATCTTACCACATTCCCTGTCATTTTACATCGAAATCCCTATATTTCATGATAACTTTCACACATTGATTTGATTATTTTAGAACCCAATGCTTGACTTTTTTATAAAAGATGCTAAAATAGGCTTAATTGAATATGTCTCTTGTTCTCTTTGATGAGTTAGAGGTGCGTGTCCAATGAGTAGGAATTTCGAGAGTGACGTCGATGACAAATTCTAAAAGGTGTCCACGCCGAAGTCTTGTTTGTGTCAACCAAACTTGTGCTGGTGTTATGTTGAATAAATTTAACACTGTCACTACAATTGTGGTGGAGGACTAATGATCGGAGAGTTAAATAATACTTGTCATCTATCGTCTAATAACCTTAGACTTTTTAGAGCCATGTATGAGTTTAACTCTGCATGGCTCTTTTTTCTTTATCAAAAGAACAGCTTCTTATTCAATTGCACTAACAATTGAGGAGAGGATTTATATGATTGGAACTATTTATGCGTTAATTCCGGCACTACTTACTATTGCCCTTGTTATTTTTACGCGCCGTGTCGTATTATCACTCGGGATTGGTGCCATCTCGGCTGCCTTTATTTTAGCCAATTTCAATCTCATTCAAACGGTTGAAACGCTTGGATCAACGTTTAGTGGACTTATTTTTGAAAAAGATGGATTAATCGGCTTTTTAAATGATTGGAACCTGTCGATTGTTTTCTTCTTACTTGCACTTGGCGCCATTACAGCTTACATCGTCTTATCAGGCGGAGCGTCTGCGTTTACAAAAGCGATTATCAAACACGTCAAAACGCGCGAAGGCGTTCAATATACGTCTGCCATTTTAGGAATTTTAATTTTTGTCGATGACTACTTTAATGCCCTAGTTGTCGGAAATGTCTCAAAACCGTTAGCTCAGCAACAAAAAATTTCACGAGCACGACTAGCTTACATTGTCGATTCAACGTCAGCACCAATCTGTGTGATCTCACCGATTTCAAGTTGGGCGACTGGAGTGATGGGATCGATGGCAGTTATTTTTGCAAGTACAGGTGCGACGTACAATACGTTCTCTGCTTTCTTAATGACGATTCCTTATCATTTCTATGTGATTGTCTCAGTTATCATGGTCTTCATTGTCATTAAATACAATTTAAATCTTGGACTCATGAAAAAATACGAGACGGATACGATCAATGGGAATGATAGTTCTCTTACGAGTGCTGAAGTGGCAAACGCTCACGGAGGCGACGTGGAGTCATCAAAAGGAACAGTATGGGATTTAATCGTCCCGATCTTGACCTTAATCGTCGTGACGGTGTTAACGATGGTGTATACTGGCTATATAGGGGCAATGAATAACACATCAGACTTCAACTTATTCTTCGCAATCTTAGATAACATCAACCTATCAACAGCGCTTCGCTTTGGTGGAGCAGCGGGATTAATCGTGTCAATGGGAATGGCATATCGTCATGTCATAAGTGGTGAAGTCACGCAGAACCAATATGTCAAAGCCTTCTTCTCAGGAATGAAGTCAATGGTTGGAGCCATTATCGTTTTATTATTAGCCTGGGCAATTTGTGAGTTAGTTAGTGCGTTAGATGCAGGTGGCTACTTAGCCTCTGTCATTACATCAGCGAACATTAATCCAAACTTCATCCCAGTTGTGATGTTCATTGTCGCAAGCTTCATGGCTTTTGCAACAGGAACGTCATGGGGATCATTCGGAATCTTACTTCCAATTGCTGGTTCAGTCGCAGCGGCGATTGATATGAATTTAATGATTCCAGTCATGGCCGCTGTTTTATCAGGTGCTATCTTTGGAGATCATGCCTCACCTATTTCAGATACAACCCTTTTATCAGCAACAGGATCAGGTTGTGATTTAGGTGCTCACTTTAACTCTCAGTTACCATACGCCCTTTTATCAGCTTGTATCGCTTCACTCGCATACATCGCATTTGGAATGACTGAAAGTTTAATGATTGCCTATCTCATCATCATCATTGGCTTCATCGCTACAATCTTTTATGCAAAATCACAAAACAAATCGGAAGCTATCCAAGAATAAGGTCGCTTCCAAAACAAAATCAAAGGTGGAAAAAATAATTATAGATAACAAAAGGAACTAAGTGCAGAGGGGAAACTGCATCTTAGTTCCTTTTTTCTATATTAAAGAGAGGTTGAGAGAATTGGAGAAGAAAGTCTACATTATATGTATTTAGCATCAAGATGATAAATACATAAGACTTCTGTATTGGTAAATAGAGAACTTCAAGTACAAACTCAAAGTATAGTCCCACCATGAAAGACTATTAACTTGGGAGGTTATCTCTACACACCCTCATTATAGGCACCCATTCAAAATCCTAAACAAAAATGCGAAAATTTTTTCATTATTTTAAGGCTCAACACCAGAATTGGTTCTTGACAAAAAAGTTGATACAAATAGCTGAATCACAGATTTAGAATTTCAGTATTTTATCATTACTAATGATGAACCATTAGAGTTAATTTCTTAGTTGAACCAAGTCAAGCACCATTTTTGGTGAAGAATCAAAAAATTAGAGAAAAATAATTTTATATTTAGAAAGGAAGTAAAAAATGGAAAAATATAAAAATGAATCAATTTTGAATAAAGAAATAGACCTTATACAAGGTTGTATAAATAGAATGGCACATAATTCATTTATTATTAAAGGATGGTTAATTTCATTAATTGCAGTAATTTTAACATTATTGCCTGAAAAATTCGATATAAAAGCATTATGTTTTGTTGGGTTACTAATCACTATTTGTTTTTGGTATTTAGATGGATTTTTCTTAAAAACTGAAAAATTATATAGGTGGAAATATGAATGGGTTATAATTAAAAGAGCAGAAACAGATAAATGGAGTTATGATTTAAATCCTTATAATCGTAACATGTGGCTCTTAAATAAAGATGGTTCAGAGAAAAAAATTCCTAAAGTCATAAAGGTTATGTTTTCAAAAACATTATTAGCAATATATCTTCCAGTTATTGTTGTCATACTAATTGTATTTGTTAATACATATATATAATTTATTTAAATAAAATTACTAAAGGGGATTTCTATAAATGTATAAAAGATATAAGTTAGAACACACTAGCCACTTAGAAAGTTTAGTTAAAGAATATTCAAGCTATGGCAAAGTAATTATGGAGAATATGCGAAGTAATATAAGGAAAGACTTAGAACATTATATAAATCAACAAGGATACATTGATATGAGTAAAATTTCAGAAGATTGGTTTCCGACCGTGAACTGTGACGTATTTTTATCACATTCTCATAAAGATGACGACCTAGTAAAAGGATTAGTAGGATTTTTTCATAAATTTTTTAATATTGAGGTTTTTGTTGATTCATATATATGGGGATATTGTAATGATTTATTGTCAGAACTAGATAATAAATATTGTCGTACAGAAAATTCATTTTTTGATTACCATAAGAGAAATCATTCAACTGCACATGTCCATATGATGCTATCAAATTCATTAAATAAAATGATTAATAAATCAGAGTGTATAATATTTTTAGAAACAAAAAATTCTTTAGATGCTAAAAATATTATTGAAAATGGTACAAGTTCTCCATGGATATACTCTGAACTCATTGCAACTAAGCTGATACAAATAACATTTCCTCAAAGAATTTCTCAAATGGAAAAAAGAACACAATTTCAAATGTTTTTTGAAGATTTTAAACCTATGTACCGTGGAGAAATATCCCATTTAGAAACCCTTACAGCAAAATGCTTAGAATACGTAGCAAGTAAAAAACTCCAAACAAAAGAACAAAATTTAGATGAAATCTATAAAAACTCATCTAAATCATGAATTATTCATGACAAATTCATTATCAATAATGGCACATATCAAATATAAGAGAAAAGAGCAAAACTACAAGCAGTTTTGCTCTTTTTTATAAGCTAATCTTTCGGTTTCTTTTAATGACTAGCGTCTTTTGTGTTTAAAATGAGGTTGTTTGCTTAAAAAGTTCTTCTAATTCTGCAAATCTGTTCCATTTTATAACTAATCCCAGATTATTTGGAATAGTAGAAATAGAGAGAGATTTTTGAGAAGTTGAAACAGTAACTATTCTAACATCACCTGTAGCAGTATGTGAGTCCAGCATAGTTGTTTATATTCCAAAAAAAGGTTATAATATGAAATATCTAAAAGAGATGTTAGAGAGGAATAGGTGGTAAACATGGAGATTTTATTCAAGAATGAAACGACATTAAATAAATTAGTTAATGTAGATCTTTGCAAGGTAACACTTAACCCCTTTATTCGACCTATGCTTTTTACTGCGACATTTGTATACCTATGCCTTGCAATATACGGCTATTTATTTGAAGATTATATGTTGGTTATAGTTTGTTTATTTTTAGTACCTGTTATGTTAATTACTCCCATTCACATTTACCGGTCGAATGGGGCAAAAGCTTATAAGCAGCAAAAAGTTCTATTTGGTGATGAAGACCCCATCATTAATATAACTGTTTTTGAAGATTATATTGAACTGAGTGGCGATTTTTCTAAAGCTAATAAAAATGATCTGCTGATTAATAAAGATAATCTTGATGCTAAGTTACCTCATCATCGCATTACTTTGGTATACAAAACAAAAAATGTATTTGTATTAATTTATGAAAAAGAATTTGCTTTAGCAATTGATAAGGATAAATTCACTAAAGGATCATCCGAAAGATTTGAAGAATTTCTTTTAACGAAAGGGATAAAAATCAAACAAAAATAATTCGAAGCACCATATAACATAATATATATAATTATAATCATCAAAAATACGACTTGGATTAATCTTAAATCTCAAGTCGTATTTTTGATTTGTGTCACCTTAAAGTATTAACTCCACTATTCTTTTTTGTTATCTTTATCAATTGAAGCTTTGCTAAAAATCATTCGTAAAGGGAACGAAAGAATAGACTTAACAATCTGAACTATTGGAGGAATTTTTCCAATCCCCTTGCTGATTGCTACTAAAACTAATCCAGAAGTTAATACTATTAAGGGTGAATAATTCATATAATGTACACCTTCTACCGTTTCTGATACATTAATATCTGGATCGGCTACTGGAATATATAACAGTCCAGGCTGTTTAATATCTGGATGAACAGTAATAATTAATCTTTGGTAAATTGTAGTTGTTATATCATCCGTTGTATATGACTCTTCAGTTTCTGCGACGATATTAATATCCTGATTAGTAACTTTTAAGCTAACTTTAATGGAATCACTAGCGAATAATCCCATATTAATTTCAGAAAGTGTAACTGCGAGTCGCTCTGTATCAATGTCAAAGTTAATCTCACTCTGCCCGAGTAGGGTTGTAATATCTGCAGCTAATCCATCAGCACCTTGCGATAAATTAAGATAACCAGTTATATCTATAAAGCTAATTGTTGAATGTAAACCAACTTCCCCATACACTATTAAGTTAGGTCGTCCAGGTACAGTTCCTGGAATTTCAAGAAGTTTTACTCTCTTGTTAAAGTCTTCAAGTGCAACATTAGTACCGGTAAACAAACCATTCTCAGATGCAAATTTCAGAATTTGTCGATATCGAACCTCTTGCATAATCATGTCAACAAAACGATCCCATCCTGCATCCAATGTACGATGAGGGCAATATTTTCCGCTCCAATCTTGATGTTTACGCACTCTATCAATTGGAATATCAAATTGTTCCATTAATGCTGCAATTAATTTAGCAGCATTTTTTTCTGCTTTATCAAATTTTTCTCCACCATATCTAGAATAACAAATCTCTACCGCAATTGATTTTCGATTTCCAGTTCCTTGACTACCATCACCAGAATGCCATCCATTTCTATTTAACGGTAATCCCTGAATAGCCTCAATATCATCTACTGCATAATGGAAAGAAACTTCATTACTGTTATTATGCATATAAGAAATTTCATTAATTGCCGACGCCTGATTAGCTGTATTATGAACAGTGATATATGTTGGATCCATTGGATAAGGACATTTAATATCATATTTATTTGTTGGTGGCAAAATTTTTCGAACTTTTAAACCTGAAACATGACCAATTTCAGTTAAGCCATCTCCGGTATCTCCTGAACCATTATCACTATCCATAGAACCAGGACGCTTTAATTGACCAGTCATTAATAAATTAAATAATTTATTATTTTGATCGACGCTACCAGTATAGTTTGTAATTCCATTTGCCGCTGCGATTTTTTCTCGATTATCAAAACTTGAATCGACTCCGATTGCGTTTAATGCCCCCACTAATGACGTTCCACTATAACTAGGTGTTGGAAAATATGCAGATCCAGTCCCCCCACCATCTAAATCGCCTCCACCTTGGTTATTGTCAGGACAAATTAATCGACCAGACATTAATAGGTTAAATAATAAGTCATTTTGAGCAGCAGTACCAGTATAGTCTGTAATTCCATTCACTGCTGCGATTTTCTCTCGATTATCAAAGCTTGAATCGACTCCAATTACATTTAATGCTCCTACTAATGACGTTCCTGTGTAGTTAGGAACTGGATAATAAGAAATAGCTACTGAATCTGGGCGTCTTAATTGGCCAGACATTAATAGATTAAATAATGAGTCATTTTGAGTTGCAGTACCAGTATAATTAGTAATTCCATTTGCTGCTGCGATTTTTTCTCGATTATCAAAACCTGAATCGACTCCAATCGACTTTAATGCCTCTACTAATGACGTTCCACTATAGTTAGGTTTGGGATAATATAGAGCTCCGATCTCTCCATCAGGTGCTGATCCATCATATTTAGGATAACTTACATCTGATGATAACCAACAGTTTGAATTTGAGGCTCCTACCACTGATTGGTAGTCTGGAGCTGAGTTTTTGACATACATAACTTGTGCTGGATTTAATGTACTATCCGTTCCTGCTTTAATAATATTTGAACTACTACTTAATGTCGGACTATATGTTGGATAATTAACATCTGTGTCGAATTCTACGTGAAGGTGTGCACCTGTTGTATACTTACCTGTATTTCCGTACAACCCGACACGAGTATCCTTTGTAATTGACTGACCTTTTACGACATCGATACGATCCAAATGATAAAGTCGCTGAATAAGATCTTTCGTAGTTCCATTTTTCAACTGACAATTATTATAGCGAATAACTACAACATTTCCCAATACATTATCGAAACCTGCCTCTAAGACTTGACCTACACCAGAACCCCAAACAGTACGATCACTATTTGTAGATGTTGAATCAGATCCATAATGATTAAAACCAAATTGATTTTTATAATTTACATTTTTATAACCTGCTGTTATACGTGTTTTATTGATCGGTAAAATAAGATTTTGTGCCATATTTAATTCCTCCTAATTTTATTTTTTCAAAAAATGATTTGTATTTGGATCATCGATAATCCCTAAAACTGCAACAACTTGTGTTACAATTTCTAAAATGTTCTGTAGTGATTCATACTCTACTAAATTGGTGATGAACAATGGTACAATTACCACGATGGCTATATAAGTCAATACCGTTCCATTTTTAAGATTTTTAAATAGTTCTACTCGATTATTCATAAAATTCATTAGTTAAATACCTGAGTTGCTATTTGTGTCACAATAGCTGTTGTCAAAACGGAAGCTATGTAGATTAGTATTTTATTTGAAGACTGCATTTCAATCAGCATTAATTTTAGCTCTGTTACTTCATCTTCAATACCTTT
>OLOA01004599.1_pt1 | contig 10290 bp, 7 predicted proteins | sample 1672201 | NCBI WGS metagenome assembly OLOA01 (sample SAMEA3136658, study PRJEB25190) | human gut metagenome
CCGGGGGCTTCGACTACTATAGGTTCAATGTTGTTATTCGTGAAATAGTCGCTTTTGAGGCTACAGGTATTGGAGATCTGGTCATATTGGAACTCCCATATTTCGCCTGTTTCGGTCTCGCCCTCGTCTTCCTGCTCGAACGTGGTGTTATAGTCTCTCCACCACAGTCCGGGACCTATGCTTGAAGAATCAGCGTAGTCGGTGATCCGTACATCGACCTTGCAGCTGAAATAATCCCAAAGACGGATTCCGTCGTAGTCGGGACGGTACTCGGTCTGATGAACGCGGGCGGTGTCGTCGCCCTTGAGTACGCCGTTATCAACCACGAAATGGGTTGCTTCCGGATCCCAGATCCAGTCGTTGTTGTCCATGCTGTTGAACTCATCCTTGAAAAGGATCTGTCCTGCCGCGCTCACGCTTGAAACCGCCATGGCAGCAATCATTATGAGGCAGACAAAAAGAGAAATTACTTTTTTCATAGCCACTTTCCTTTACTTAATTTCATTGAAATTGGGGTTCTCGCAGTCTACTACTGTCTATAGGTTACCATATCGCGCGAAAAAAATCAATAGTGTTTTAACAATTTATTTCATTATTTTCTTTCCGTTATACGTTTCCGATACGCATATATATCCGGGAGTCACTGCGTACTTTTGAGCAGCTCAACGAGAGCGTTACCGTTCCGACAAAGAATTGATAATTGAAGCATCCGCGATTTCATGATATGATAAATCCGTGCCGAACGACAAAGTCCCCGTGCTTTTTCCGTTACGTCCGTGCGTCCCGTACTGATGCGGTATCCCGCGGCAGCACCGCACCGCGATCTCATCTTACCGCCGAAAAAAGAAAATCTTCCCGCTCCGGAGAGCGGGAAGACCGAAAAATCAGTGAATGATGTAACGCTCGGTATCCTTGTCGAAGAGATGGATTCTCGAAGCGTCGATCGCAACCTTCACGGTATCGCCGGCGCGAGCTGCGGAGCGTGCGGAAACGGAAGCGATGATGTTCTGCTCCTCAAAGTTGAGGTAGAGGTAAATCTGCGCACCCATAAGCTCGGTAACGTCAACCGAAGCCTCGATAACGCATTCGGGATTGTTCTGTACCGCAAGTGCGTCGTCGGAGATGCACTCGGGACGGATTCCCGCGATAACTTCCTTGCCGATGTAGTTCTTGACTTCGGAATCGTTCGCCTTCTCTGCGGGGAGCTTGATACGGCTGCTGCCGATAACAAGATAAACATCTGAACCGGACTGCTCGAGAGTAGCGTTGAGAAAGTTCATCTGAGGAGTTCCGATGAAGCCCGCAACGAAGAGGTTGACCGGCTTGTCATAGAGGTTCTGAGGAGTATCGACCTGCTGGATGAGACCGTCCTTCATGACAACGATTCTCGTTGCCATGGTCATAGCCTCGACCTGGTCATGCGTAACGTATACGAACGTCGTACCTACGCGCTGATGAATCTTGGTGAGCTCGGTTCTCATGCTTGCACGGAGCTTTGCATCGAGGTTTGACAGAGGCTCGTCAAGAAGGAATACCTGAGGATTGCGGACGATAGCGCGTCCGAGCGCAACACGCTGCTTCTGACCTCCGGAAAGTGCCTTCGGACGGCGGTCAAGAAGGTGAGTGATATCGAGGATGCGCGCAGCTTCCTCAACGCGGCGCTTGATCTCCTCCTTCGGAGTCTTGCGGAGCTTGAGTCCGAACGCCATGTTATCGAAAACCGTCATGTGCGGATAAAGAGCGTAGTTCTGGAACACCATCGCAATGTCGCGGTCCTTAGGTGCGACATCGTTTACGAGGCGGTCGCCGATGAAAAGCTCACCGTCGGAGATTTCCTCAAGTCCCGCGATCATACGGAGGGTCGTTGTCTTACCGCATCCGGAAGGACCGACAAGAATCAGAAACTCCTTATCCTTTATCTCAAGGCAGAAGTCGGATACTGCAGTAACTCCGCCCGGATATTTCTTATAAATGTGCTTAAACGATAAGCTTGCCATGTAAAAATTCCTCCCGAATTTTAACGAATATAAATTGTATTACGAACGCAAGTCCGGAAACAACTGTTTTTTGACCTTTACATTGTATCAAAAAAGTCGGATAAATGAAAGAGTTTTTTTCGCCAAAATTAGTTTTTCTCGTTTGTGCAAGTTGTACACCATGTTCAAAATTACGCCACAGAATGGTTCAACTTAGTCTTTTAATGGTGTTTTTTCGTGTTTTTTGGGATTTTTCGGCGGATTTATTCCGATTTCATCGAGAGCGCGATGCGCTTTCTTTTGGTGTCAACCTCGACCACTCTGACATTTACCGTGTCACCGACGGACACGACATCCGACGGATGCTTTACGAACGAATCCGACAGGCGCGAAATATGTACAAGCCCGTCCTGATGGACTCCGATATCGACGAACGCGCCGAAATCGACGACGTTGCGGACGACTCCGGTCATCGTCATTCCAACCTTCAGATCCTCGAGCGAGATCGCCCTTTCGCGCAACTGCGGCGCGGGCAGTGCGTCACGGACGTCGCGTCCGGGCTTTTCAAGCTCGCCGATCATATCGTCGAGAGTGGGCTCGCCGATGCCGAGCTCGGCGGCGACGGCAGCCTTTCCGTCGCGCTCCACCTCGGAGCGGAGGCGCGAAAGCCCCGCGCGCATATCGGATTCGGCGTACCCGTATTTCTTCATCAGCCTTTTGGCGGCGTCATACGATTCGGGGTGAACGCCCGTATTGTCGAGCGCCTCCGCCGAGCCGGGAACGCGGAGAAATCCCGCGCACTGCTCATACGCGCGCGCGCCGACGCGCGGAACCTTCAGGACATCAGCGCGGCGTGCAAATTCGCCGTTTTCCTCGCGGTACTTCACTATATTCTTTGCGGATGCGGCATTGATCCCCGCAACATGGGAAAGGAGCATATACGAAGCCGTGTTGAGATCGACGCCGACCGCGTTCACGCAGTATTCGACCACGCCGTCGAGCGCTTCGTCGAGCTGCGCCTCCTTCATGTCATGCTGATACTGCCCCACGCCGATCGACTTCGGGTCGATCTTCACAAGCTCGGCAAGCGGATCCTGCAGGCGGCGTGCGATCGACACGGCGGAACGCTGCGTGACGTCGAAATCGGGGAACTCCTCGGCTCCCGCCTTCGATGCCGAGTAAACCGACGCGCCCGCCTCGCTGACCATTATGTATTTCGTTCCGCAGTCAAGCTTGCAGAGAAGCGAGGCGATAAAGTTTTCGCTTTCGCCGGATGCCGTTCCGTTGCCGATCGCAACGACATCAACGCCGTACTTCTTTATCAGTGCGGAAACGGTGCGTTCCGCGCCGGCGATATCCTCCCTCGGCTTCGTCGGATATATCACCGCCGTATCGAGCACACGCCCCGTCTTATCGACGACCGCAAGCTTGCATCCGGTGCGGTATCCGGGGTCGTATCCGAGAACGCATTTGCCCTTGAGAGGCGCACCGAGAAGAAGGTGGCGCAGATTATCGGAAAACACGCCGATCGCGCTGACACAGGCGCGGTCGAAAAGATCGGCGCGTATCTCCCTCTCGATCGACGGGGCGATCAGGCGCGCATACGAATCCGTGACCGCACTCGCCATATAGGGGAAAGCCGGGCTGCGGTAGTCCGCGATCGCGCGGTTGAAAAGCGCGTTCAGTATTATGTCCTGACCGATCTCGACAGAGATCTTAAGCGCGCCCTCGTTCTCTCCGCGGTTCATGGCAAGATAGCGGTGCGGAGGAAGCGCTGATATCTTTTCGGTATACTCGTAATACTGAGTATACACGCCGTCTCCGTCCTCGCCGGAAAGCTTTGAAGAAATGCTTCCCCATTCCGAGGTCAGCGAACGGATCATCTGGCGGTATTCCGCGTTGTCCGACACCTCTTCGGCGATTATGTCGCACGCCCCGGCAAGCGCGGCGCGCACATCCGGGACTTCCTTTTCTTCATCAACGTATTCTTCAGCCGCCTTCTCTATCGGCGGATTGTACGAGGGCGCGCACGACGAAATAAGCTCGGCAAGCGGTGCGAGTCCGCGTTCACGCGCGACGGATGCGCGGGTCTTGCGCTTCGGGCGAAACGGGCGATATATATCGTCCGTTTCGGTGACTGTCTGAGCCGCGTCGATCGCCGCGTCTATCTCATCGGTGAGCTGCCCCCGAGCCGCGATCAGCGCACGAACCTCCTCCTTGCGCTTTTCGAGATTGCGCAGGTATGTCAGCCTTTCGCTGAGCCTGCGCAGTGCCTCGTCGTCAAGTCCTCCGGTCGCCTCCTTGCGGTAACGCGCAATAAACGGAACCGTATTGCCCGCGTCGAGCAGCTCGACCGCAGCGGCGACCTGTTTTTCCTTCACCGAAAGCTCTTCGGAGATCATCTTCTGAATGTCCATTTCTCTGTCCTTTCGTTCTGTAGTCGGCGCTCTCACGCATCCTTCTTCATTTTCACGAAGATCGTCCAGCCGCGGTCGCTGTGGCATACTATCACGCCGCTCGACACGCTCTGCACGCTGTCGTAGTCAAACGGGATGACCGTATTTCCCGCGGTGTCGATCATTCCCCACTTGCCGTTGACCGCTACGGCTGCAAGCCCCTCGACAAACGGCTTTGCGCCGGAGAGCGACGGTTCGATCAGCCATGCTCCGGTGTAGTCCATGTATCCGTATCTTCCGCCTTTTTCAAGCAGTATGAGCCCGTTTGAATACGAAATGATATCGTACCCTTCGGCAAGCAGGAATTTCGTGCCGTCGGCGTATATAAGCTCGTCGTTATCATATTCGATCATCTTCATGTCGAAATCCTTGAGCTGATAATAATCGTATATCTGGCGGCGGACGCGGACAAGCCCGTGATCGAAATAATAGAATCCGAGCGCCTCTTCTCCATCGGTGAGCGGAAGAAGGAGATTGTCGATAACACGTCTGCCGTATGCGTTGTATGTGTCGATCTCGGTCTCAAACGTCTGCTTTCCCGCGGTATCGATAAAGTGCATCTGCCCCTTCTCGTTTGCCACGCAGGCGTATCCCTCCGAGTAATTGTACGCGGTATAGATTCTCTTTTTCTCTTCCTCGCGCTCTTTCTCGAGATACTCCTTCTGCTCTTCGGGAGTCATCTTGTCAACATCCGGCTTTTCCTCATCGACATCGTACCAGCCGTCGGTGAACGGAAGGTCGGAGCCGGGTTCGAAAAAGCCCCAGACGGTGCGGTTCCACCCGGTGAGCTTGTCCTTCAGACTGAGGAACGACACGGCATTCTCGATGCAACGCCTTCCGATCGGCACCGTCTGCGCACCGTAGGTCGCGGGATAATCCATATGAAGCCCGCGTCCCTCGATCCTGTCGTTGTACGCCGACTGCGCCATATATCCGGCTGAGGAAAGCGTATAGTATATCCTTGTGTCAACGGTGGCGGAGCGCTCCCCGTCCTCGGTATACACCGTATACGACGAAGGACGGAAGAAAAGCGGATTCCCCGAAGAGTCCCGCGTATATGCAAGGTAGTAACTCTCGTCATAATTTGCAACATAGCGTCCGTATGCATCAAACATTATGACGGCGCTGCCGTTGTCCACCATTATATAACCCATATAGGCTTCGACGGAGGGGCGATCCTCATCCTCAAGAATGTAGATCACCTTCGCTTCGCCGTTTTCGTATTCGTAATCGTATTTCGGAGAGTAGACGTTGCGGCGGCGGAGCGTGTACTCCTTCGGCGAGCCTAGCTCGACGTTCATCGCCGCGATGACATGGGTATCTGCCGAATAGTCGGTGTTCGTAACATAGTACCCTTCGGCGTTCTTATCCCCGATCATCGGGAAATAAAATTCCTTCACCTCCGGCTCCGGCTCGGGTGCCGTGTCGCCGCCCGTGACATCGGGCTCTTCGGCTGTGTCCGCGCCGCCTGTCTCCGTCTCCTTCGGCTCCGGTGTGACCGCGGTATCGACAGGCGCGGGGCTTTCCTTCTTTTCGGGGCGCTCGATGAAAGTGAAATCGTAGACACCGGCGGCGTAAAGCACCGATGCAAGCGACACAAAAACAAACAGAACGATCGGCAGTACGCGCTTGACCGGATCGAGATTTATTTTTTCGACGGCATCGCAGAAGGCGTCATACCGTTCTGCAAGTCTGTCACGGAATTTCATTTTGATATATCCGCGCTTTTCCCCGAAAAGCTTCCTTTCCCCGAAATTTATCTGCAAAGCTGCATGCTCCGTACTGCGGCGCTGCCGCTATTTGTGGTATTTCCCGCCCGAGAGTATCTGCGACGCGCGGTACAGCTGTTCCGTAAGCATAACTCTCGCAAGCTGATGCGGGAACGTCATGGGCGACATCGAAAGAAGCGCGTCTGCGCGCCGCTTCACCTTATCCGACAGTCCGAAGGACGAGCCTATGACAAAACAGAACTCCGGCACTCCCTCCGTCATCTTCCGATCGAGCAGTGAAGCAAAGGCTTCGGAGGTCATGCTCTTCCCCTCTATCGCCATCGCAAACACGAACGCGCGCGGCGGTATCTTTGAAAGTATCGCGTCTCCCTCGAAATTGAGAGCCGCAGCGATCTGAGCCTCGGAGGGAGAAGCGTCGATCTTCTTTTCGCGTATTTCGGCGCAATCCAGAATCCCGTGAGCCGAAAAGCGCTTTGCGTATTCGGAAAACGCATCGGCATACGCCTTCTGCGAGAGCGTGCCGACGGAGATCAGCGTAACCTTCATCACGTCGTCAGACCCGTTCGAGCACTTCCGAAATAAGTCCGTCGATCAGCCCGGAATACGTCATTCCGCCGTGTATCATCAGCTTGGGATACATGCTTATCGGCGTGAATCCCGGCATTGTGTTGACCTCATTGAGCACGGTTTCTCCGCCGTCGGCGACGAAAAAGTCGATCCTCGAAAGCCCCGTGATCCCGAGCGCCGCCGCGGCAAGGCGCGCGCACTCGCGCACTCTCTCCGTGACCGCCGAATCAAGTCTTGCCGGTATATAGTATGACGCATTGTCGTTCTTATATTTCGTGTCGTAATCGTAAAAATCGCTTCCGGGGTCGATCTCTCCCGGCTCGGATACGGTGACCGCGCCGTCGGGCGCGGTGAAGACCGCACATTCGATCTCGCGTCCTTCGATATACTCTTCGCAGAGCACCTTGTCGTCCCACTCAAACGCCGCATCGAACGCCGCGCAGAGCTCATCTCTGCCGTGCGCCTTCGATACTCCGACGGACGATCCCGCTCTCGAGGGCTTGACGAACACCGGATACGGCAGATTCCTCTCAATATGCGCGATAAGCTCTCTCTTCGCTTCGGGAGATCTCCATTCGCGCCTGATAACGGTAACGTCCTTCGCCGTGACGATTCCGGCAGCGCGAAGAACGGTTTTTGTCATCGCCTTGTCCATGCACAGCGCGGATGTTTCCGCGCGGCATCCGACGACACGCGCGCCCGCAAGCTCGAAAAGCCCCTGCACCGTGCCGTCCTCGCCCTGAGTGCCGTGGATGATCGGAAAAACAACGTCGTATTTCAGCTGCTCGGTTTTCTCGCCGAACACAATCAGCGTATTTGAACCGTAGTCGGGACATACCGCACAGGGGCGGTTGCCCGCGTTATCGCACCATCTGCCGCTCTCGATCTCGGAAATATCTCCGCCGAAAAGATACCACTTTCCGTCGCGGCTTATTCCCACCTTTATCATATCGTACTTTTCAGCGTCTATGTTCCGCAGGACCGCCGACGCGGAGATGAGGGATACCTCATATTCCCCGCTCCGTCCGCCGAAAAGCACGAGAAGCTTCGTTTTCATGTAAATTCTCCGTTCCCCGCCGAAAGGCGGCTTGAATAACGGACGCACCCGATCACACCCGAACCGAAAGTATACGGTCGCGCCCGGAAAAATCCTTAAGTATTTCGGCATCAAAGCCGCCGTCGGCGGCAATTTCGAGAGACGATGCGCCCTCGCCGCTTCCGATCTCGCAAAGCAGATATCCGCCGCGCTTCACGAAGCGCGTGTGCCGCCGCACAAGCTCACGGACGAAGGAAAGTCCGTCTCCGCCGTCGGTCAGCGCGATCTCCGGCTCAAAGTAAAGCTCCGGGGCAAGATCGCGCATTTCCTCCGCCGTCACATACGGCGGATTCGCCGTGATGATATCGTACACCCGCGCCGTTTCGTCGGTCGGCTGACTGCGATCGGAATGTTCACAAAAATCGGCAAAGCTGCCTGTGCTTTCGCCGTCCGACGATCCGCACGTCATATCGCACGGTTTCCACGAAAACATATCCGCGCGGACGATTTTCAATCTGCCGTCAACTCCGGCGCGGCACGCATTCCGCTCCGCAAGGCGGCAGGCGCCGTCGGAAATGTCGAGCGCCTCTCCCGATGCGTCATGTCTGAGTGAAAGAAGAGAGACCGCCACGCAGCCGCTTCCCGTGCAGAGATCGAGAAAACGCCCGCCGTGCGGAAGAAGCTCCGCCGCGCGGCACACGAGCTGCTCGGTCTCGGGTCTCGGGATAAGGCAGTCGGGGGATACCTCATACTCCTCATTCATAAAGTATGCGCTTCCGAGAATATATGCGAGCGGTTCCCGATTTATCCTGCGTTCCACCGCAGCCGAAAGCCCGTCTGAAAGAAGTTCTTCTCCTCTCATGAGGACGAGCCTGCTTTTCGGGATTTTCAGAAAATGCTCCGCAAGAATATACGCTTCCGTGCGGCTTTCGCCGATCCCCGCCGCCGAGAGCGCACGCTCTATCCCGTCAAGCGTCATTTCCGACCGCCGTATCGGCATTCGCGGCAGATGCGGCATCCGTTGCCGAATCGGAAGCCGACGCGCTTTCCGTCTCCGCGCAGTCGGATGCGCACTCTCCGCCGCCGGGGGCATTTTTGCCGTCCGCGCCGCCCGAAAATTTCGCGCCGTGTGCGGTCTCCGCATCGGCAGTCGCCGCAGCATCGGAGGAAACCTCGCTCTCCGCCGCAGCCGCTTCGGCACAGTCGGTATCTCCCGATTCCGCGTTTTCCGCACGGTCGGATGATGACTCATTCGGTTCGTTCTCCTCGGGAGGGAATTCGTCGGGCAGAGCCGCCTTCAGCGAGGCAATCGCCACCTCAAGCTGATCGAGCGAAGGCTCCTTTGTAGTGAGGCGCTGCACCCAAAGTCCGGGAGCCGAAAGGATCTTCGTTAGAAGATTCTGATGGCATCCGGCGTACATGATAAACTCAAATCCGAGTCCGATGACCACGGGAAGCAGCAGAAGCTGCAGACCGAGGCGCGCCCAGAAATTGCCCCAGGGGATAAACGAAAATACGATTATCGATATTATCAGCACAACAAAAATGAAGCTTGTACCGCAGCGGGGATGAAAGCGCGTGCATTTTGCCGCGTTCTCCGGGGTAAGCTCCATGCCCGATTCGTAGCAGGCGATAGACTTATGCTCAGAGCCGTGATACTCGAAGGTTCGCCTCATATCGGGGATAAGCCCTACAAGCGCGATATAAAGAATGAAAATGCCGATCTTGATTACGCCTTCTATAATGCTGCGCACCACTCCGCCGAGCTCGATCACCGAGCCGATGGAGCCCGCAATAAACGTCGGCAGGAATTTGAAAAGGAGCAGCGCAACCGCAACACCGAAAACCACGGAAACACCCATGAGCACTTTCATGATCGAATCGCCGAGCTTCTCGGTAAGCCACTTTTCAAATTTGGTCTCGGGCTCGGACGTGTCGATCCCGAGCATCTCCGCCGATTTTTCGAGAGTGGAATAGCTGAGCATGAAGGTCTCAACCATATTCACCGCACCGCGGATAACCGGAATGCGGCATATTTTATACTTTTTCCTCACGGAAACGTGTTTTTTCGTATCAAGCTTTATCGTGCCGTCCTCGCTGCGTACCGCAAGCGCGACATTTTCGCCGCCCTTCATCATTACGCCCTCGAGCACCGCCTGTCCGCCGACCTTGTTCATACGTTCCGGCAGGACTTTATGTTTTTTGTCCGTCAAATCACACCTCCGGCATTATAAGCCTGCGGCGCATCCGCCGCCTTATGTTAAAATTGTATCACACGCGATGTCGGAAATAAATAATATTTTGTGAATTTGCTCACGCGGCATTTATCGCAAAATAGATTATAACGACGATTCCGAGCACAATGCGGTACCAGCCGAAGGATTCAAAGCTGTGCTTCTTCACGAAATCCATGAGGAAGCGTATCACCGCAAGCGAGACCGCGAAAGCGACGATTATCCCGATGATAAGCACGCACCATTCCGCGCTGCTCGGCACGATGCCGTCCTTTATAAATCCGAGCACCT
>OLOA01004600.1_pt1 | contig 10287 bp, 6 predicted proteins | sample 1672201 | NCBI WGS metagenome assembly OLOA01 (sample SAMEA3136658, study PRJEB25190) | human gut metagenome
CCCGCCCGCTGTATACAGGCATACCGTACTGATCTGGCCTTTTACACCAACGGGCGGAGCGTATGCCTTACAGAGCTGAAAGGATATCAGGCCGCTGTCGGTCAGCCGGTCATCCAGCCCCGCCGTCCAAACAGCCGCCTGGACAAGGTGCGCCATATGTTTCAGAAGGTAATGTAAAGATACATAATCGTCAAGACGGCAACAATCAGAAGTTATGGAGGGTAACAATGGAATATAGTAAGGAAGATTTAATGGAAAAGCAAAAGAAAAGAAAATGGCAGGCAAAAGAGATTTCGTTGGAAAATGGCCGTTTTGGGATGGTGTTGGCCCGAAACGTCAATAACGAAGCAAAAGAGCGAGGAGCGCTGCTCTCCGCGTCCGGCGCGCGCGGCACAATAGGGGACTATGACTGATGCTGAAAACACCAAACCCGAACTGCCCAAGAACGTTCGTGTTCGCTTCTGCCCGTCGCCGACCGGAACCCCGCATGTCGGCATGATTCGTACCGCCCTGTTCAACTGGGCGGAAGCTCGCGCCACCGGCGGCACGCTGATCTTCCGTATCGAAGACACCGACGCCGTGCGCGACTCCGAAGAAAGCTACAACCAGATCCTCGAATCCCTGCGTTGGCTGGGTATCGACTGGGACGAGGGCATCGATGTGGGTGGCCCTCACGGCCCGTACCGCCAGTCCGAGCGTACCGCCATCTACAAGGATGTTGCCGCCAAGCTGCTCGAAGCCGGCTACGCCTACGAGTCCTTCTCCACTCCTGAGGAAATCAAGGAGCGCAACCTTGCCGCCGGCCGTCCGGCCGAGTTCGGCTACGATGGCTACGACCGCAACCTGACCGATGAACAGAAGGCCGCCTTCCGCGCCGAGGGCCGCAAGCCTGCGCTACGTATCAAGATGCCTGATGAAGACATCGCCTTTGACGATCTGATTCGTGGCACCATCGAGTTCAAGGCCGGCTCCGTGCCGGACTACGTGATCGTGCGCCCGAACGGCGACCCACTGTACACGCTGACCAACCCGGTCGACGACGCGATGATGGAAGTCAACGTCGTGCTGCGCGGCGAGGACCTCCTGAGCTCCACCCCGCGCCAGATCGTGCTTTACCGTTACCTTATGGAACTCGGCATCGCCAAGGAGATGCCGCTGTTCGGCCACATGCCGTACGTGATGGGCCAGGGCAACAAGAAGCTCTCCAAGCGCGACCCAGAGTCCAACCTGTTCAACCACCGCGACAATGGCTTCATCCGCGAGGGCCTGCTCAACTACCTGGCCCTGCTCGGCTGGTCCATTGCACCGGACCGCGACGTGTTCTCCATGGACGAGATGACCGAGAAGTTCGACGTGCGCGACGTCAAGGCCAACCCGGCCCGCTTCGACATCGACAAGGCCATCTCCATCAACGCCGAGCACATCCGTATGCTTGAGCCCGAGGACTTCCTGCGCCGCTCGGTGCCGTACCTGCACCGCGACGGTGTGGTTTCCGCCGACAACTGGGATGCCCTGACCGACCGTGAGCGTGAGGTGCTGACCGCCGCCGCTCCGCTGGTTCAGCCGCGCGTGCGCCTGCTGGGTGAGGTTGCCGGCATGGTCGGCTCCCTGCTCTCCACCGAGGGCTACTTGGAGCCGGCTGACGACGCCAAGAAGCAGCTGAAGGATTCTGCCGGCGAGGTGCTGGACAAGGCCATCGCCGCACTCGAGGCTGTGGATGAGGCTGACTGGAAGACCGACAACCTGCATGAGACCCTGAACAAGGCTCTGGTTGAGGAGGGCGGCTACAAGCCGCGCCTCGCTTTCGGTCCGGTGCGTGTGGCCATGTCTGGTCGTCGCGTGAGCCCGCCGCTGTTCGAGTCCATGGAGATCGTCGGCAAGCCGGTTTCCCTCGCTCGCCTGAAGGGCCTGCGCGAGCACCTGTGAGCTAAGGTTCCTTCCGTGCTCGGCTGAGCTGTAAGGACACTCAAGGTGGGCGTCTGCATGTGCAGATGCCCACCTTTTCTTGTATTCAGTGATGAGCTGGAACAGCTGGAAAGTCTTACCGCTGCGCCGCATGCCAGTGAGAATATGTACGAGGTTGAACATGGCTGGTTTGTGCAGTGAGGTCACGAAACGTGCCTTGTAGGTGGTTTCGCCTTCATGCGTCCATGAAACGGTTGATAGGTAACCGGGCGGCGGTCTTTGACGTGACATTGCATTACAAGCATCGCGACGCGCTCGCTGTCGCAAGGGAACATAAGCGCCTCATTTGGTTCTTGAAGGCTGATTTGCCGGCTATGAATGTGCAAGGCAAAGATCATTGCCTCATCTGCAATTTCATCAGTGCATTAGATGGTAATTCATCAGTAGTGCTTACTGATAATCCGTCAGTAGAGTTCATGCAAATTCATCAGTAGTGGCAGCGTAGCACTTGAAATCGTTGAAATTCCGCGCGACACGCCGTAAGTTGCGTAAGGGTGAATACTTGCGTATATTTATCACTCGTTGCGCGGTTCACCGAGCAGCCGGTTGAAAAACTGAATATGCCCCCATCGTCTAGCGGTCTAGGACTACGCCCTCTCACGGCGCCAACACCGGTTCAAATCCGGTTGGGGGTACGACGAACAACTTTTCGGAGTTGCTACGCCAAGCCAAATTGGGGTGTGGTGTAATTGGCAACACAGCTGATTCTGGTTCAGCCATTCTTGGTTCGAGTCCAGGCACCCCAGCCAATAACCCTCGCGGATTTGCGAGGGTTTTTTGTTTTCAGGGAAGTAGCCGCTTGAAAAGCGACTTCCCTGCACATGAGAGCACATGAGAGCGCTAAGAGCGCATACGTGTGTATGAAAGTACGAGAACGAAGGAGATCGAAGTATGTCTGCTGAGCAGCAGACTGCGCCGGCAAACAACGCCAACAATGCAAGCAATGAAGGCGCTCAGAAGAAGCACATGTCTAAGGCGGCCCTCGCCATTATCGCCGTGGTGGTCGTGGCCATTATCGTTGTGGCCGGTGTTTTCGGCTTCCGCGCCTACTCCGATGCTCAGTACAACAATGCAGTCGCCGCTTGCGCCACCGCTTCCGAAAATGTGCGCAACGCCACCAACGACTACAACGGCTTGGTCAATGGCGATGCCGCTGATGCCGCCGCCCTTACCGAGAAAGATGTGAAGGATTCCTCCACCCTGGATGCCCTCAACAAGGAGCTGAGCGTGGAACTGCCAGTCTACGAAGGCTGCGTGGCCGATGATACCGCCGGCTTCAAGTCCGCCACCGATAAGCTCAACGAGCAGACCGACTGGTACAAGGCCCACACCACTTCCTTGCAGAAGGCAGTGGACGCCGTCAACGCCTCCAAGAAGTGAGCTGCTGACACGGTAGCCGTGGAATGAGGCCTATGGAATAGGAAATAAGGCCTTCTGATTATTGAAGCGCTGTCTTGCGGAATCCGTAAGGCAGCGCTTTTCTTCTGTATTGCTGTATTGCTGCATGCAGCGCGTGATGCGCAGCGTCCGACATGCGCATAGTTTTTGGGTTGATTTTTATGCAGGCGCGTGTCGCGATGATGCGAACACCGATGTGTACGTTAACAACGCAGCCGCTTATTGGGTTTTACGGTTTTACTAACTTCGTTGTTCGGCGTCAAATATACGGCGATTCTGCGTGTTATCTGAGATTGCACTTAAGAGAAGCTTCTTGTAAAGTATCTTCACGTAATTACAAATGCCGCGTTCTTCAATGAAGAGGGCATTTGTTCCAACTCGAGGAAGAGATTAAGGAAAATATAGTTAATGAAAAAGAAGAAAACTATATCCGCTGCGCTGGCAACAGCGTTGGCGCTGACCTGCATGGGCAGCGGTGGGGGGACTGCGTTCGCGGTGCCTCTGTCTGATGCTGAATTGCAGACTCTGGCAAGCCAGATTCAGCAAATCAACAACACTTCGGATTCCGCAACCGCTTCCGAAACTCCTGCCGCACAAGCTGATGCGACTGAAGGTTGGACGATTGATTCCAACATCGCCAAGGGCGGCGAGATTCTGGAGACCGTAGACGGTTGGCTGCACTTCAAATCCACTGAAGCCCACGGCAATGCGGCGTCCAACCCCAGCTCCAGCAATGATTGGCCTGCAGTAGCCGTTTGGGGTAAGGATTACGACTTCTCCAAGGCCGGCTCCTTCCACGCCACCATCAAGTCCCCTCAGGAAGGCGAGGCAAACCGTTTCGGCTTCTACCTGGGCTACAACGACCCGGGCAGCGGCCTGTTCATCGGCTACGATTCAGGCGGCTGGTTCTGGCAGACCTATACCGGTGGTGGCAACGGCGGTTGGTACGGCGGCAATCGCATCGCCGCTCCAAGCGCCAACGATGAGCATGACATCCAGGTTTCCTGGACCGACGCCAAGGTCGCCACACTGACCGTGGATGGCCAGAAGGCATTCGATGTCGATTACTCCGCAATGACGAACCTCTCCAACAAGCTTGCCATCAAGGCCGGCTCCTGGAAGGAGCTGAACCAGGTCACCGACGTGTACATCAAGGACTTCCCGGAGGTTGTCGAAGCCGCCAAGCACGCGGTTTCCGGCAAGGTTGTGGACGCTGAAGGCGCTGCCATTGAAGGCGCAACAGTGCGTTTGGATAAGACCAAGGTGAAGACCGGTGCAGATGGCACCTTCTCCTTCGCCGACATTGAAGAAGGCGAACACACGCTTTCGATTGCCAAGGAAGGCTATGAGGACGTCTCCCAGCAGGTGACGGTCTCCGGCGCGGATCTTGCCATCGATCCCATCACCCTGAACAAAACCGTTCAGGTCGCCTCCGAAACGCTGAAGACCAAGAAGATGGAAGTTCAGATTAAGAAGAACTTCCCCTCTGTGCTGCAGTACACGATGACCGACGGCAAGGTGATGTACGGCCAGTCCAAGGATGTGCGCACCGTTGAAATCAACGGCACCAACATCGAACTGGGCGATGACGACGTGACCTTCAAGAAGGTTTCCGACACCGAGGCCACCTACACGCTGAAGGTCAAGGATGAGGCCAAGAAGATTGACGCGGTGATCACCGTTCAGATCACGGTCAAGGCCAACCAGCTGCACCTCAACGTCACCAAGATCAAGAACAACCTGTCCGAAGGCATTCCTGAGGGCAACGGTGTGGAGGAGAACGCCATCCAGACGCTGTCCTTCCCGAACCAGAGTCTCGTTTCCGTGCGTTCCAGCCAGGAAAATGCCCAATTCACTGGTGCTCGTATGTCTTCCAACACGCAGAAGCCTGGCGATACCAACTTCGCAGTGACCGAAGATACTAACGTCACCGATAGCGACTACACCTACGGCTTCATCTCCGGTGCTGGCCTGAGTGCCGGCCTGTGGAGCAACTCCGAGCACGATGGCACCTATGTGGCGGCTCCTGTGCGCGGCGGCAGCCAGAACACGCGTGTCTACGCCACCACCCAGCAGACTGGTGACGCCACCTCCCTGGGCCTGGCCAGCGCTCCGTGGTACTACCACCGCACGGTCACCGATTCCAAGGGCAAGAAGTACACCGTGGCCGAAACCGCTCTGCCGCAGATGGCCGTGGCCATCGCCGGCGACGAGAACGAAGACGGTGCCGTCAACTGGCAGGATGGCGCAATCGCCTACCGCGACATCATGAACAACCCGTACAAGTCCGAGGAAGTTCCCGAACTGGTGGCATGGCGTATCGCCATGAACTTCGGCTCCCAGGCGCAGAACCCGTTCCTCACCACGCTTGACAACGTCAAGAAGGTGGCCTTGAACACCGACGGCCTCGGCCAGTCCGTGCTGCTCAAGGGCTACGGCAATGAAGGCCACGACTCCGGCCACCCGGACTACGGCGATATCGGCCAGCGTCTCGGCGGCGCCGACGACATGAACACCATGATGGAAGAGGGCTCCAAGTATGGCGCTCGCTTCGGTGTGCACGTCAACGCCTCCGAAATGTATCCGGAAGCCAAGGCCTTCAGCGAGGACATGGTGCGCCGCAACTCTGCAGGCGGCCTGAGCTACGGCTGGAACTGGCTTGATCAGGGTGTCGGCATCGACGGCATCTACGATCTGGCATCCGGTTCTCGTGTAAGCCGTTTCGCTGACCTCAGCAAGGAAGTCGGCGACAACATGGACTTCATCTACCTCGATGTGTGGGGCAACCTGACTTCTTCCGGTTCGGAAGATTCTTGGGAAACCCGCAAGATGAGCAAGATGATCAACGACAACGGCTGGCGTATGACCACCGAATGGGGTTCCGGCAACGAGTACGACTCCACCTTCCAGCACTGGGCAGCTGATCTGACCTACGGCGGCTACACCTCCAAGGGCGAGAACTCCGAAGTGATGCGCTTCCTGCGCAACCACCAGAAGGACAGCTGGGTTGGCGACTACCCGCAATACGGCGGCGCTGCCAACGCCCCGCTGCTCGGCGGCTACAACATGAAGGACTTCGAAGGCTGGCAGGGCCGCAACGACTATGCCGCCTACATCAAGAACCTGTACACCCATGATGTGTCCACTAAGTTCATCCAGCACTTCAAGGTGACCCGCTGGGTCAACAACCCGCTGCTGACCGCCGACAATGGCAATGCCGCTGCCGTGTCCGACCCGAACACGAACAACGGCAACGAGCAGATTACCCTGAAGGATTCCAACGGCAACGTTGTAGTAGTCTCCCGTGGTTCCAACGACACCTCTAGCGCAGCCTACCGCCAGCGCACCATCACCTTCAACGGCGTGAAGGTCGCATCCGGTGTGGTCTCCGCAGGCGATGGCAGCGCCACTGGCGACGAGTCCTACCTGCTGCCGTGGATGTGGGATTCCTTCACCGGCAAGCTGGTCAAGGATTCCGAGCAGAAGCTCTACCACTGGAACACCAAGGGCGGCACCACCACCTGGACGCTGCCGGACAGCTGGAAGAACCTCTCCAGCGTAAAGGTGTACCAGCTCACCGATCAGGGCAAGACCAACGAGCAGACCGTTGCCGTCTCCGGCGGCAAGGTGACGCTCACCGCTGATGCCGAAACCCCGTACGTGGTGTACAAGGGCGAAGCCAAGCAGATCCAGGTCAACTGGAGCGAAGGCATGCATGTGGTAGACGCCGGCTTCAACGGCGGCTCCAACACCCTCACCGACAACTGGACCGTCGCCGGAACCGGCAAGGCCGAAGTTGAAGGCGACAACAACGCCATGCTGCGCCTGACCGGCAAGGTCGATGTCTCCCAGCGTCTGACCGATCTCAAGGCTGGCCAGAAGTACGCGCTGTATGTTGGCGTCGACAACCGCTCCACCGGCGATGCATCCGTCACCGTAACCAGCGGCGGCAAGGTGCTGGCCACCAACTCCACCGGCAAGTCCATCGCCAAGAACTACATCAAGGCATACGGCCACAACACGAACAGCAATACGGAAAATGGCTCCAGCTACTTCCAGAACATGTACGTGTTCTTCACCGCGCCTGAGAACGGCGATGCCACGGTAACCCTGTCTCACAAGAGCACCGACGGAGCACACACCTACTTCGACGATGTGCGCATCGTGGAGAACCAGTACTCCGGCATCACCTATGAGAAGGACGGCACGCTGAAGTCCCTCACCAACGGATTCGAAAACAACGCCCAGGGCATCTGGCCGTTCGTGGTCTCCGGTTCCGAAGGCGTTGAGGACAACCGCATCCACCTCTCCGAGCTGCATGCTCCGTTCACGCAGGCCGGTTGGGATGTCAAGAAGATGGACGATGTGCTCGATGGCACTTGGTCTGTGAAGGTTAACGGCCTGACCCAGAAGGGCACGCTGGTCTACCAGACGATCCCGCAGAACGTGAAGTTCGAGGCGGGTGCCAAGTACAAGGTGAGCTTCGACTACCAGTCCGGTTCCGATGACATCTACGCCATCGCTGTGGGCCAGGGTGAATACTCTGCCGGCAGCGTGAAGCTGACCAACCTGAAGAAGGCTCTGGGTGAGACCGGCAAGGCCGAGTTCGAGCTGACCGGTGGCGTCAACGGCGATTCCTGGTTCGGTATTTACTCGACCGCAACCGCACCTGATCTGCAGGGTTCCACCGGCAATGCACAGGACTTCGGCGGATACAAGGACTTCGTGCTCGACAACCTGAAGATCGAGCGCATCGAGTCCCAGACCCGCACCAAGGCCGAAGCGCAGGACAAGGTCAAGGAAATCCGCGGCAAGTACGATTCCAAGCGTGCTGAGCTCTCCGATGCCGCATGGCAGCAGTATCAGGACACCTTGGTCAAGGCTCGCGTGCTCATCAACAAGAATGGCGCAACCGCTGAGGACTTCACCAAGGCATACGACATTCTCGTGGCCCTCGACGAGTACATGAAGACCGCTCCCGGCAACGAGAGCAGCGACAAGTACGACGTGGCAGCTGACGGCTCCGATGAGCTGGGTGGCTACACCGTGGCCACGGGCAGCGAAGAGCCTACCGCAGGCCTGCCGAGCGAAGGCCCGGCCGGTCTGGCACAGGATGGCAACGACAGCACCCACTGGCACACCAGCTGGAGCAAGAACGCAGTCGGCAACGGCACCGCATGGTATCAGTTCAACCTCAACAAACCGACCACCATCAACGGCCTGCGCTACCTGCCGCGTTCCGGAGGTATGAACGCCAACGGCAAGATCAAGGGCTACAAGATCACGCTCACTCTGGCGGATGGCACCACCAAGGATGTCGTCACCGATGCTGAGTTCTCCACCACCACCATGTGGCAGAAGGCCAGCTTCGACGCCGTCGAGAATGTGACCGCCGTACGCTTGACCGTCCTGTCTTCCGCAGGCCAGAGCGTCTCCCAGGCCAACAAGTTCGCATCCGCTGCCGAACTGCGTTTGACCACGGACCGCGAGGTTGAGGAAGAGACTGTCGCTCCGGACAAGACCGACCTCAACGACACCATCGCCAAGGCTAACGGTCTTAAGGAATCCGACTACACGGCTGAAAGCTGGACTGCTCTGGTCAAGGCCCGCGAAGCTGCACAGGCCGTGGCGGATAACGATAAGGCCACCGCTTACGATGTGGCTCTGGCGCTGACGAACCTCGAATCCGCTATCGCTGGTCTCGAGAAGACCGGTGAGGAGCCTGGCCCAGGCCCGGTTGAGGTGAACAAGACCGACCTGCAGACTGCAGTGAACAAGGCAAGCAAGCTCGAGAAGGCCGATTACACGACCAACTCGTGGGAAGCTTTCGCCGAGGCACTGAAGGCTGCACAGCAGGTGCTCGACAACAAGAACGCCACCCAGCAGGATGTGGATACCGCACTGAGCGCTCTTCAGGACGCCATCTCCAAGCTGGAAGCTACCGCCGAGCCGAAGCCGAATCCGGAACCGGGCGTGGTGGACAAGGCTGCTCTGAACGCGACCATCAACAAGGCCGCCGCCATCAACCTGGGTCTCTACACCGACGACTCCGCCAACGCTCTGCGCGCCGCGCTGAAGAAGGCCCGTGAGGTCTCCGACAACAGCAACGCCACGCAGAAGCAGGTCGACGCAGCTCGTGAAGCCCTGGAGAAGGCAATTGCCGCTCTGGTGAAGCGTCCCGCTGCCAAGGGTGATGGCAACGTTGTTTCCAACACGGGCTCCGATGTCGCCACGATCGCTCTGGCTGGACTGCTGCTGGCAGGTGCTGGCGCCGCCATCGCCTACCGTCGCAATCGCGAGCAACTGTGAAAGCGAGGTTATAGCCTAAGCAGTAATAAATAAGGAATAATCCTTATCCTCTCGGCCGGCGCCGGGCAGCAATGCCTAGCGCCGGCCGCTTTCGTATGTATCAGTGTTCTCCAGTCACCCGGCAGACATCGGAATACGCACGCGATGTCGCTGCTAGGCGATGAATCGCAAATATGTGCGGTCATCGAATGATTCGTAATTCGCAGTGAATCCTTTGGTGGATTGGTACTCGCTGACGAGTTCCGGATCGTCGCGCTTGAGTCGCTGCAGTTCAGCCTCACTGGCCGCAAGCATAGGGCGCAACAGTTCGCCATGAATTCACCCTCGGTTCGTTGGGTGAGCATGCCCCGGTTACATGCTGACGTTATATCTGACTGTAATACCGATGAGGCTAGGAAAAGGAACGATTATGCAGTCTGACAACAACCATCATGAATCGCATCACAACGATATGAGCTACAGCAACGACTACCAATACGATGTTTATATGTATGCCGAGTATGGCATCGAGTGGTGATTGCAGGCAAACACGAATAAAGAGAGCCCCGAGTGAGAATTGGTGAACCGCACCCCGATTGTTGGACTGAAGTAATTCAGATTCGATGATCGGAGGTG
>OLOA01004607.1_pt1 | contig 10267 bp, 6 predicted proteins | sample 1672201 | NCBI WGS metagenome assembly OLOA01 (sample SAMEA3136658, study PRJEB25190) | human gut metagenome
GATCTGGATACCGGTTGTACAGCCGTCTACTACAAGGTGGATTTCGTGAAACATGCACACGAGTCTGCTTCGTTCGTGCCATCCCTTACACTGTTTTGTGAGCAACTGCCGCTGTTTGATTACTCCTTGCCGCAAGTGGCCTGCACTCCGGAAGTGCATTTCGGGGCACCGCCATATGTCGTCGGCTCGCGTCATTATCTGGCGCTCTATTCCACGTTTCTCATTTAGTGTTGTTTTATACGGGGCAATGACATGAATTGTCCGGAGGGAACTGTTTGTTTTTTAATCACTTCTTTAAGTATAAAACAGAAATGAAATATAGTTTGATAGCCATTCTTCTGTTCTCTTTCACCGCCTTGCAGGCGCAGGTAAAGGGAACGGTAAAGGATAATTTGGGCGACCCGATTGCGGGTGCCAACCTCTTCTGGCAGGGAACCACTCAAGGAACCACCACTTCGGCAGACGGTACCTTCTCCTTGTCCAAACCCAATGACAAGCATATGCTTGTAGTCAGCTTTATCGGTTTTGAGAACGATACGATACACGTCAGTAACCGCAATGAGACGCTCGACATTGTCTTGCGCGAAGGGGTGGAACTGAGCGAGGTGAATGTGGTCAGCCGTAAGTTGGGCACCATGAAGCTGCGCAACAGTGTGATGAATGAAGATATGATAAGTAGCACCGAGTTGAGTCGTGCCGCCTGCTGTAACCTGGGAGAGAGTTTTGTGACCAATCCCTCGGTGGACGTCACCTACTCTGACGCCGCCACCGGTGCCAAGCAAATCAAGCTTCTGGGCTTGTCCGGTACGTATGTGCAGATGATGACGGAGAATGTCCCCAACTACCGCGGCTCTGCCGCCCCCTACGGCTTGGGCTATGTCCCTGGGCCGTGGATGCAGAGCATTCAGGTAAGCAAAGGAAGTTCGTCCGTGAAGAACGGGTATGAGGCCATCACGGGACAAATCAATGTGGAATTCAAGAAACCCCAGTTGCCCGAAGCGGACTGGTTTTCCGCCAACCTCTTTGCCAGCAGCACCAACCGTTATGAAGCCAATGCCGATGCCACGGTGAAACTCTCCAAACGCTGGAGCACCTCTTTGCTGGCACATTACGAGAATGAGACCAAAGCTCACGACAGCAACGACGACGGCTTTGCCGACATCCCCCGCGTGGAGCAGTACAACCTCTGGAACCGCTGGGCATACATGGGCGACCGCTACGTTTTCCAAGCAGGCATCAAAGTGCTTACGGAAGACCGCAACAGCGGACAAGTCGGTCATGGCAAAATGCCTCTGACAGACCCTTATAAGATAAGTATAGGCACCGACCGCTACGAAGCTTTCACCAAGAACGCCTATATATTCAACAAGGAGAAGAACACTAACCTGGCATTGATCCTCTCCGGCTCCCTGCATAAGCAGGATGCCTTGTACGGACGGAAAATCTACGATGTGGACCAGCACAACGCTTATGCCTCCTTGCTGTTCGAGACGGAACTGACCAAGCGTCAAAGCCTTTCTGCCGGACTGAGCTTCAACTATGACTCCTATGACCAGCGCTACCGCCTGGACAATGACGCCGCACAGCCTTTGACGAAGAAATTCACCAAAGAAGCCGTCCCCGGTGCCTACGTGCAGTACACCTACAACTGGGACGATAAACTGGTGCTGATGGGTGGCATCCGCGGCGACCATAGCAGCGAGTACGGCTATTTCGTCACCCCGCGTTTCCATGTGAAGTACAATCCCAACGAGTATGTACATTTCCGTCTTTCGGCAGGAAAAGGATACCGCACGAACCATGTGCTGGCCGAGAATAACTACCTGCTGGCAAGTAGCCGTCGGATAGACATCGCCAAACGTCTTGACCAGGATGAGGCCTGGAACTATGGCGCAAGCACTTCCGCCTATATTCCCTTGTTCGGCAAAACCTTGAACCTGAATGCGGAATACTATTACACGGATTTCAGCAAGCAGGTGGTGGTAGACATGGATACGGACCCGCATGCCGTTCTGTTTTACAACCTTCACGGCCGTTCCTATTCGCAGGTAGTGCAGGTGGAGGCAAGCTATCCGTTCTTCCCGGGTTTCACCTTTACCGCGGCTTACCGTTGGACGGATGCCAAGACGAATTACAACGGAGAGCTGATGGAGAAACCCCTTACCAGCAAATATAAAGGTTTGCTGACGGCTTCTTATCAGACACCTTTGGGATTGTGGCAGTTTGATGTAACTTTGCAACTGAACGGTGGCGGGCGCATGCCGGCTCCATACGAACTGACAGACGGCAATTGGTCGTGGGAAAGGCGCTATGGCGGCTTCGAGCAGTTGAGTGCCCAGGTGACGCGCTATTTCCGTCGCTGGTCTATATACATCGGTGGCGAGAATCTGACAAACTTCAAACAGAAGAATCCTATCATCGATGCCTCCGATCCCTGGGGAAGCAACTTTGATGCTACGATGGTGTGGGGACCGATGCATGGAGCAAAAGCCTATGTAGGTGTCCGTTTTAACTTGCCGAGAATATAATATTATTTATTAAATCAATAGCGAAACAATGAAAACAAGAAGATTTTTAATGACTTTGGCAGTTGTACTCTTCTGGGCATCTGCCGCAATGGCAAAAGACATCCGTACAGCCGTGTTCAAGGTGGCACAGATGAAGTGTGAGAACTGTGTAAGGAAGATAAACAATAACATCCGTTTTGAGAAGGGACTGAAGGACTTCCACACAGACTTGAAGACAAAGACGGTAACCATCACGTATGATGCCGACAAGACCAATGTGGAAAAGTTGAAAAAAGGTTTCCAAAAGTTCCATTATGAAGCGGAGTTTGTCAAGGAAACCAAGCAGGACGATAAGAAGTAATTGAACAAACTGCTCATTCCGGTTGTTGCTTTATTAAAGCGGAACAACAATCATCTAAAAAATAAATCGAATGAGCAATATAATTACTAAGGCGCATCCCGTGCTGGATATGCACAGCACGGAATTGCGTGTCGTCGGCGCATGGCTTTTTGCCATCGTGCTGATACTGTTTTCTACAGTCTTTGTGCATATATCCTATACCCGTGAAATACAGATGGTACTGGCAATTCCGGTACTGCTATTTTTCGGCTTTCCTTTTTATGCCGGTGCCTGGAAGGGAACCCGGTCGGGTCGCAACAATATAGACCGTCTGGTGGCGCTTACCACCTCTGTGGCTTTTCTGTTCAGTGTGTTCAATACTTTCTTTCCGGATTATTGGCTGGGCATCGGGCTGGAACCGCATGTCTATTATGGGGTTGCCGCCGTCATCATCGCCTTTTCCCTGACTGGCGAGTTTATGGAGGAACGTGCCCGGAGAACTGTGTCGGTGGCTATCCGCCGGTTGGGAGGCTGGCAGCATAACGCAGCCCGCGTACTGCCGGAGAAGCAACGCATTGACGACCGCGTCGCCGGTTTTTTTGTCCCGGTCATTCTCATCGTTTCCCTGCTGACCTTTTTTATATGGGTGTTCTTCGGAGGCATAGATGTAGTGTCACACGGTCTGTTTGCCGCTTTGTCCGTATTGGTGGTGGCTTGTCCGTGTGTGGTAGGGCTGGCCACTCCAGTAGCTTTGGCGGCGGGCCTCAATAAAGCTGCCCGCAATCATATCCTGATCAGGGATACTTCCGCTTTAGAGCAGATGCGCAATGTGGATGTGGTGGTATTCGACAAGACCGGGACCCTGACAGAAGGACATCCTACGGTAATAGGCTGGCTGTGGGCGCAAGGGCAGGAGGAGCATTATAAAGATGTACTGCTTGCTGCCGAGTCTACTTCGGACCATCCTCTGGCGGAAGCTATCGTTACGGCCCTGGAAGGGGAAGAGCAGGTTATCCCTGCCCATCTGGACGGTTTCGAAAGCATTGCCGGAAAAGGTGTCAGAGTGGCCTATCAAGGTGCGGAATATTGGGTAGGAAGCCATAAACTGCTGAAAGATTATCAGGCCAATTTGTCGGATATCCTGGCCGATATGCTGACGCAATATGAATCGGACGGAAACAGTATTGTCTACTTTGGGCGTGAGAACGATTTACTTGCCGTTATTGCCATCAAGGACCAGTTGCGGGTGACTTCTATGGAAGCTATCCGGGAACTGCGTATCCAGGACATCGAGATATGCATGCTTACGGGAGATGGTGAGCGTACGGCTTCTTCCGTGGCCGGCAGTTTGGGTATCATGCGTTTTGTGGCCGATGCTATGCCCGATGACAAAGAGGATTTCATCCATAAGCTGCAGCTTCAGGGTAAAACGGTCGCCATGGTAGGTGATGGCGTGAACGATGCGCAAGCCTTGAGCTGTGCTGATGTAAGCATTGCCATGGGAAAGGGGACCGATACGTTGATGGACACCGCCATGATTACTCTCAGGACTTCAGACCTGCTGCTGTTGCCCAAAGTTTTCCGGTTGTCTCGCCAGACTGTGAGCCTCATGTACCGGAATCTGTTCTGGGCTTTCATCTATAATACAGTGGGTATCTTTGTCGCGGCCGGAGTACTCTATCCCGTCTATGACATCCTGCTGAGTCCTGCGCTGGCAGGTGCTGCCATGGCTCTTTCCTGTGTATCCGTGGCTTTGAGCAGCCTTCGTCTGAGTTCCAGGTTCTGACGGCTGTATTCTCAGCTGTTCCTATACTCCAGCGGACTCATGCCCATGTGCCTCTTGAAGTATTTTCCAAAGAAGGAAGCACTGGGGAAGTTCAGGGAATAGGCAATCTCCTGAATGGTCATGTTGGTTGATTTCAGCTTGGCTTTCACGTCTACGATGACGACGTGGGCGATGATGTCCAATACATTTCTGCCGGTCACCTGCCTCACGGTGGTGCTGAGGTGTTGCAGGGAGATGCCCAGTTTGTCGGCATAGAATTGCGCGCGGCGTTCGCGGGTATAGTTTTCGATGACGAGCTGCACCAGTTCGCGGCATATTTCCTCTTTCCGGCTCTTGTTCCCTTTTTGCATCTGCGGACGGTGGCAATACATTCTGTCTATGCCGCTGAGGAGCAAGTTCAATGTGCTTTGAGCCATTTTTGTATCGGGAGGATAGGGACCGGTCGTGATGCGTGCCCATAAGGCAAAATAGTCCTTGAAATAGGAGGCGACGGTAGGGTTGACAGCCAGTACCGGATACTCCAGTATGTTGGAGAAGGAGCTCAATGTAGACTGGATGAGGTTGACTCCATTGAGGCAATGGGAAGAAAACCCCACGAATCCCAGGCACACTTTTTCCTTTTGTTCGTAAAACTGTATGATGGTTCCGGGAAGCAGGGTGATAAAATCCCCTTGCTTGATTTCCGTATCCATCAAGTTGATGGATACCGTGATGGAACCTTCTATGCATAGTGCAAAGATGCATGCTTTCAGGCGGCACGACTGTTTGTATATGTTTAGAATGTCTTCCGTTACTTCAGTCCATGCAATCATGTCTACTGGCAGGTCGACTTGAGGAAATTCCATACGCTTTGTCGTTTAGAGTTCGCACAAAGGTAATTCTTTTCCGGGAAAAAGTAACGGAAGACATTCTGTTTTTAAAATGAAATGTTCTTTTTTTAAAATGTAACGTCCATCTTTACGACGAAAGTACGTGGCGCGCCCACTGCCATGGGACGATAGCTGTACTCCTTGTTCAGCAGGTTGTTTATCATGAACTGGAAAGCTACTTCCTTGGTGGCTTTCACCCCGAAGCGCATGTCCACTGTGGCATAGTCCGTATTATGCTTTTTCCAATAGGATGCCAGGGTTTCCCCGTTGGACGAGCCGAAGAGGATGCCGCGCACGTAGTCCAGCAGGTCAGGTTCACTTTTGCTGCGTTCGTCCAGCATAATATAGTCCACGGCAAGTATCTTGCTTTTCCAGTTTACGTTGGCACCTATGTTGATGCGTTTCCACTGAAAGTCCAGCGTGGCCTTGAAACTGTGTTTCGGACGATATTTCAAGTACTTGCCGTCATTGCTTTTCTCCTTCATCTGAAGCGGGTCGGTATAGGTGTTCTCCAGGGCATTGCGTTTCTTGTAGTCGGCATCCCTCGGTTCGGTATATACATATCCCAGGTTATAGAGCAGCTTGGCGTTTTTGTTGAAGGTGTACATGCCGTTGGTGCTGATTTCCATTCCATAAATCTGTGCTTTGGACACGTTGTGGAACTGTGCCCCGATGCCGAAACCCTTGCCGTTCTTCAGCATTTGTATGGCGTCTGTAACGCTGTTTATCATGCTCAGGTCCGCATTGTTGAATAGGCCGAACTGGAATTCCACCATATCCTTGTATTGGGTATAGAAAGCGGCGACATCTGCAAATCCTTGTAAATTGCCTGCCTTGTACCCTTGCTTGAATCCCAGCTCGGCATTGAATCCTTTTTCCGGCTGTACGTTGTAGTTGGGATATACACCTACACCTCCGATGTCTTTGCGAAGGTATTTCTCGGTGATGGAGGGATTACGGTAACCCTGGCCGAAGCTGGCACGCAGGAAGCTGTAATCGGCTAGCTGGTAGTTCAGCCCGGCACGGAACACGGGGCGGAAAGGAATCTTGCTCCCGAAAACCTTTGTGTCGGCTTCCCGGTAGTGCTTGTCTATCCGGTAGTATTCGGCACGTACACCGGCCGATACGCTGAGGCGGTCCCAGAAGCGCTGGTCGTATTGCATATAGGCGGCAACATTGTCACTTTGATGTACTTCTTCCGTTTCGCCGGAGAAGGTGCGGATATGTTCGTAAGTCAGACCCGTGGTGATTTGTGCGCCGCCGTCCCATTTCTTGTTGAACTGATAGTCCAGATAATAGTCGTAATTCTTGTCCGTCCGTGTTGGTGATTGATTGCGCTTCGGATTGAGTACACCGGATAGCCAGGGAACCAGGTCGCTGGGTAGTTTCCCTTCAAGCAGTCCTCCCATGTCAGACGGCAGGCCGTTGCTCATTACCCAAGAGATGAGGTCGCAATAGTCGGCAGTGGTGGCATTGGGGAATATGTTGTCCAGAGAGCCGAAGACACCGTCCATCAAATCACTCAGCTTGTCGCTTCCCAGCCATTTGATAACTCCGGTCATCAGTGGCTGGAGGGCTGTGTAGTCTCCATTGGCAATGTTCTGGATGACTTGTGCGTCGGTGCCCATGTTGCCCAGAATATCCGTAATGGAGGCGGATTGTGTAGGGCGTACCACATTGTCCGCACTGTAGTAGAAACGGCCCTTTACTTTGTGTGAAGTACCTCTTTCAGGATTGGTGAAGTTGAAGAAAGGGTCAATGCGGAAGTTGTTGGACTCACGTCCCATATTAGTAAAGGGAGAGGGGCGGTAGGCCTCGCCGGGCGAGCGCCAGATGAAGAAATCCCCGTACTTGTTGGAAAGGAAATCCACGTTGAAACCGTAGTTCATCAGTTTCATACCCATATCCGGCTGATAGTAGGTGAGGTTTCCGTTGATGTGGAAACGTTTGTTGTAACCTTGTTGGCGGTAGCCCTCGTCGGTAAAGAGATTCAGTCCGCCGCTGACGTCAAAGTTACCGATGCGGCGGGAGTGGGTGAGGTCGAAACCTTCGTAGAGCGGATTGCGTACACCGCTGAAAAGGCTGTTGCGCAACAAGGGCTTTACCGGATATTTGTCCTCTTTCCAGAAAGATTTGTCACTCCATTGGTAATCGCTGTTGTCGGGGTCGTCATAGATTCCTACATAGGCACTGAAACGGGTCTGAGGGGTCAGTCCCGGCCGTGCGGTGCGTATGTTGATGATGCCGTTCAGGGCCGACGAACCATAGAGCACGCTGGAGGCTCCTTTGATGACCTCTACCTGCTGCACATTTTCCAGAGGTACGCTGTTCCAGTTGATGACTCCGTTTTGGGGGCTGAGCACGCTCATCCCGTCTACCAGTACCAGGCTGCGGGCACCTACGCTGTAAGTCCAGCCGCCACCGCCTCGAATGCTGGGTTGCTTGTCGATGATATCCACCCCCGGAATGGTCTGCAGTGTCGAGGTGATGTCTGTGGGAGCCTGGCGGGCAATGTCACTGGCCTTTATCAAATCCATGGAGACCGTCACATCGCTCAGCTTCTGTTCAAACCGTCCGGCCGAGACCACGACATCTTCCAGCAGGTTGGTGCTTTCCTTCATGTACACGTCTTTCTGCATAATGTCTCCTTTGCTGATGACGATGGGCATTGGCACATCCTCATATCCCACGTAGCTGAATACCAAATCTACACCTCCCGCCGGCAGGTGTACTTCGTATGCACCGTTTATGTCGGTCACTACGCCTTGCGTGTCTTTCAGCTTGTAGGTGACCGATGCCCCTGCAAGCGGTTCATTGGTCGTTGCATCATATACGTGCCCCTTCAATATCTGTGCAGATATGGAAAAGCTGAACAGTAACGCTGCGAATAGCGTTATTAGAATTCTTTTTTTCATAAGTCTGTCTTTTTGTGAATAGTTATATCAGAATGTTTGCAAAGTACGTGAGATATTATCAGATTATCAAGGTGTATTTTTATGAATAGATGCTACATATTTAAGATAAATTCGGGGAGTGAATTCAAAAAAGTGCTATATTTGCTTGCATGAAACTGGAAATATCAGATTGGAACATGATTCCTTATGCCGGGGCATGGAGCCGGCAGACGGAATGGTTTGACGCACTTGTACACGCCAAGCAGGCAGGAGAGTGCTATGTCAATCATATTGTGCTCTGCGAGCATCCCCATGTCTATACATTGGGGCGTAGCGGGAAAGAAAGGAATATGCTGCTGGGAGAAGAACAACTGCGCAGGATAGGGGCTACGCTCTATCATATTGACCGTGGTGGAGACATTACGTATCATGGTCCGGGACAGTTGGTCTGTTATCCTATTCTGACCCTCGAGGACTTTTCTTTGGGGTTGAAGGAGTATGTGCATCTGCTGGAAGAGGCGGTAATTCGCGTTTGTGCTTCGTTTGGCATCGCTGCCGGACGCCTGGAGAAGGCAACGGGCGTATGGCTGGAGGGCGATACTCCCCGTGCCCGTAAGATTTGTGCCATCGGCGTGCGCAGCAGCCATTTTGTTACCATGCATGGGCTGGCACTGAATGTGAATACCGATTTACGTTATTTCAGCTATATCAATCCCTGCGGATTCATCGACAAGGGGGTCACTTCTTTGCAGAAAGAACTGGGACATGAAGTGCCGATGGAAGAGGTGAAGGAGTGTCTTTGCAAGGAGCTGGTAAATCTTTTGTCATGAACTACCTGGCACATATATTCCTTTCCGGTTCGAACAGAAAAGTACAGTTGGGCAATTTTGTAGGCGATGCCGTAAAGGGAAGCTCCTATAAGAATTATCCGCCGGATATAGCCAAGGGTATTCAGCTTCACCGCGCTATTGACGACTATACCGACCATCATCCGGCAGTTTGCGAGGTGGTGCATAGGCTTCAACCTGAATTCGGACGGTATTCGGGGGTATTGCTGGATATTTATTTCGATTATTTGCTGGCTTCCCGTTTCGAGTCGTTCTCCGGAGGCTCCTTGAGGAAGTATACCCGGAATTTTTATCTTTCCCTCCTTATCAATTACCGCTATCTTCCGCTACGGTTCAAACGTTTTATCTGGCATTTTATCCTGACCGACCGTTTGCGGAAATACGCCACTCTGAACGGAATAAGAGAGTCTTTGAACATCATGGTGGAATATCATCATATTGATATATCCGTAGATAAGGCAATTCGATACCTTGAAGAGCACGATGAGGAACTGTTTGCTGTGTTCCAGCCATTTTTTATTGAATTGCAGAGGTTTTGCGCTGAATATCAGCATAATTATAAGTCACAATTTTAAGGACGAAGAAGGAATGAATATCGTGTCGGCAAGGAATTAATATCCTGCCGACACGATATTTGTTTTTTGTATCACACGTTGTTGATTTCCTGCATGACATGTTATTGATAGCTTGTGCCCTGTGGAATCAGCTTCCCGTACTCCGCTTCTCCCTTGCCAGTACCGAGATGATGTACCCTCCCTTGCTGTTCACCTTGTTCCAGTTTGTTCCATTGAATATTTTCCAGACGTAGTTTCCCAGCCTGCCGTAGTCCGATAACTTCAGAATCTTCCTGATTTCCTCCCGGTCGGTGATGTAGAGCTTTTCCAGATTCAGCATGAGGCATTCCAGGTTGTGCGTATTCCTGTTGTAGGCATATCCGGGAATGTCCAGATCAGGATTTCCCTGCGCTCCTCCGCTTTCCCCCGGGGGAGCAAGAGGGGGAAGTGCTTTACTTTCTTTTGCTTT
>OLOA01004609.1_pt1 | contig 10265 bp, 5 predicted proteins | sample 1672201 | NCBI WGS metagenome assembly OLOA01 (sample SAMEA3136658, study PRJEB25190) | human gut metagenome
CCAGTCTGTCAATCTGTTCCTCTGTGATATTCTCCACAGCCCATCTTGCACAAAGCCCCTCTAATGTAGACCTCATATAATAAATATCCCAGATATCTTTTTTCGAGATGCCATTAACATAAGCTCCTCTGTTCGGCACGATTGAAACCAGTCCCTCCAGTTCCAACTGACGAAGTGCTTCTCTGACCGGAGTTCTACTGACTCCAAGCTCTTTCCCCAGCGTTGCTTCTTTCAATTCATCATTCTGCTTATATTTCCCTTTCAGAATATCTTCACGGATTCTCTGGAAAACTCTTCCTCCGAGCGAATGTTCCTGATGCTCTTCCATTTTGTCTCCTCTCATCCTTTTTCCCACAGCGGGCAATGCACTGACCAACGATACATTCCAGTATCTCTTTTTTGCATTCTTGTATAATTGTATACAATTATACATCTTTTGTCAAGTTTCGATTCGAGAAATTCATTTATCCAGATTTTTCAAAAACATTCCTTGTCTTAAGAAACCCCAAAGGCACGTTCTTATGTAATCTACATAAAGATCGTGCCTTTTAGTTTCGATAATGATTCTCCTCTGTGAACCCCTCTTAAATATTATCTTTGTGCTTTTTTAACTCCCATGCAGCAAGCAATAACATCGCTGAAATAACAAATAATAAAACTGGTCTTTCTGCATTCAGAGGATCGCCTGTCTTAACCGCTGTATCATCTTTTCCTGAAACTGAAGCATCCTTATTTCCTAATCCCTGATCTCCATTTGATGATTTATCAGATGTTGATGGCTGATCCGGTTTCGATGGCTGGTCAGGATTTGATGGCTGATCCGGTTTCGATGGCTGGTCAGGTTTCGATGGCTGGTCGGGATTTGATGGCTGATCCGGTTTCGATGGCTGGTCAGGTTTCGATGGCTGGTCGGGATTTGATGGCTGATCCGGTTTGGACGGCTGGTCAGGATTATCTGTACCTGCATCATTTTTCTCAAATTCTGCTGAAACACTTACTGCTCCTGCCGGCATTACGAATGAATAGCTGTGATCTGCTTCCTCCGTAAGCTCTACCACGGAATCATCTTCCATTACTGCCTTTACACCTTAAGTTTATATCCGTCATCTGCGGATACTATAATGGTGATCTTGTCCCCCTCTTTTGCCTTATCTTCAGAAACCGTCAGACTTCCGTTTTCCGGCTGAACCACTGTAACAGAGTAAGTCTTTTCCGGCTCCGGTTTTGTACTGTAATTCTGCAACGCTGCAGCCAGCTCTGTTCTTGCATTCTCTGTCTCCTCAAGTGTTGCAAGTTTATTATTTTTCAATGAAGAAGCATATACGGCTGCTTTTACAAGACTGGATTCGGATGAATCCGTTGACTCAAAATTGAGTCCATCTTTTTTTATTAACTCTTCTGCCTGCTTCAGCAGTGTATTTAACTGAGTTTTATCAACTGTCTCATATACTTTAAATTCCTGGATCATGTATATTCCTGCAGATGCATTAGATGCAATTCCCTGCATTTTTACATATCTTGCCTCAGTTGGTTCATCAAGGCTTACTGTATTGAAGAAATCACCATTTCCGCGTACTTCTTTTGCAGTTGTCCAGTTCTCTCCGTCATCCGATACAAGAATATTAAAATCTTTTCCTTTTCCACCGTATCTCCACTGAATCTCAACTTCGCTGACTGTTCTGGTCTCTCCAAGATCCACACATAAAGAGCTGTCTGCATGATAGCCTTTCCAAAATGAATTCATCTCTGAAGTACTTGTATCCGGCTTCGCTGTTGTATCTTCTTTTTCAGTAAATGCATCTCCGTCAAATGCCTTAAAAGCGACGTTGATTCTTCGTTCTGCATTGTCAACTGCATCTCCTGATTTGTAAGAAGTACCGCCTGCTGCTTTATTCTGTGCAACATTCGTCTTAACTGTAGTTTCACTCCAGTCATCTGTATAGTATTCTGCCGCCTCTTCTGCTGACAGAGCCTGATTGTAAACCTGAAGATTTGCCATCTTTCCATGCAGGTTTTCTCCAATCTTTTCCAGCGGAAGAAGAACCGAAGAATTAAGTGTTGTTATTGCACCGCTTGCCAGTCCGTCTGCATCTGACTTCTGTGAAAGGAAGGTCTGCAACTGTCCATTTACATAAAGTTTCGTTCCCTGGAATGTTCCTACGAGCATGATCTTTACTGTAGAATCATCGGTCGGTACTGTATAGTTGAAATCTCGTGTAAAGTAATTTACATTGGCTGATAAATGACCACTCTCTGTTCCTGCAATCTGAATCTGTCCATCATAACCTGAAAACAGGGAAGATGCGGTTGTATTTTTTGCAGCTTCTTCCGAATCTACTTTCAGGTCAAATGCTACTGTATATGGATAAGAAAGTGTCTTAAGCGGAGTTGTCAGTGCTGTACCGTCAAAAGACAAATATCCGTCTTCACTGATCTCTGCTCCATTTCCAAGTGTTCCGTTATAGCCGTTACCGCTTGTATCATAAACTGTCTTTCCATCAGAAGATACATTCTTGAAATCATAATCCAGTACCAGGGAGGAGTCTGAATCCGCCTGCATTGCAATGTCTGTCCCCGGTCCTTCTGCAAGTTTTGCAGCTCTCATCTCATACTGCTCAAATGTATCTGAATCATCCGTTCCTCCCCAGGTCTTTTCGCTTACAATCGCTGTTGCTCTGAGGACTCTCTGGTGAACATCCTTTTCTGTCATACCTTCCTGGCTCTGATCTCCCCAGATAGCAGCCTTTGCTCCAAGAAGATTTGGCTCACCTAAAAGTACATTATTTGCTCCAAAAATCGTTGGATTCCAGTCATTGAACAAATATTCTGCATTTGGTACATCACGGTTTGTTCTGCCCGGATTTCCATATAAATATGCATCACGGCAGTTTACAATTCCATATCCCTCTGCTGCACGTGCCTTTGCATTCTCATAATTTGTTGCCCAGATATCCAACTGATAGTTGGACGTAAGATCCACATCAGAAAGTACGGTAGATGCTGTTGAGAACATTCCTGTTCCCGCACCCCACATTCTGATCTTTGTATCAGATCCCAAATTGCCCTGAATCGTCTGTCTGAGCTGATCCGCAAACTGTGCGAACTGGTCTTTCGGGGTATGATCCCAGTATTCATCCGCTCCAATATGTACTACATCTCCTGAAATTGTCGGAGAATTGCCCTCTGTATACTCATTCCATAAAGTCTTTGCAAAGCGGAGTGCTCTTTCAGCATTTGCCCCCTGCAGATCCAGAAGCTCCAGACCTCCCTTTGTAGTTACATTGGTACTTGTGCTGCGGATTCCTCCCTGCAGCCAGTCAATGCCATCCGGATTTTCATCTGCATACTTATTATATAAAAGTGAATGTCCCGGAAGATCGATCTCAGTCATCATATGAATCCCGAGACCTGAACATGTCTGCTGCAATTCCTTCCACTCTTCCTTCGTGTAGGTCGGATTGCCCTGATAATCTGCATTATTCAGATAATAATCCTCATTCACAAAATTGGACGGGATTCCCGCGTGCTTCACTTCAGATGTCAGTGACGGAAATTCATCACTCTCCAGCCGATGGAATCCGGCATGTGTCTCATTGCTTGCAAACGCTGTATTACAGTTATCATTATCATTAATGTGGAGATGATATTCGTTCATCTTATACCACAGCATGATCTTGGCATAATCCTGAAGTTGTGACAGTCTGTATGGTGTACGTGCCACATCCAGCATGATTCCCCGTACCTCATAAGCCGGATAATCTCTCGTAATACCTTTTGGAACTGTTCTGTTGTCCTCTGCCTGATCCAGGATCTGCTCCACCGTGATCGTTCCGTACAGACATCCTGTATAGGTAGGTGCATAAATGTGAACCCCCTCATCATCAGTCTTTAACAGATAGCCTTCATCCCCAACTCCGTATGTATCATCGGTTTGTGACTCAATATAAATATCATTGGAAGAAGCCGGTGCATTTCCCTCTTCTACAGTAAGATCCAGTCCTGCGATTTCCTTTAAATCTTCCTGCATATTCCATGCTGCTTCGCGAATCCCTGCATCTGCAGTATCATTATAAATAATCTTTGAACTTTCTGTCAGCTCAAAATCCCCCTCATATCCATACCACTCCTGAAGACTTGGAATTACTTCTGGCTGTTCATTTGGAGCTGATACTTCCGGAAAGTCTCCTTCCGAATAATTTCCGCTGTGATCCGGGATCGTTACTTCTATATTCTTCTCCGCATATTCATCCGGATTCTTTTTATTCTCTACTCTGACAAGCAGTGTGACATTGCGGTCACCGATATTATAATCACTGATCTGACCGTCATTGCTGACTACATTCTCCAGGCTGCTGCCTCTCACATAGGCATTCACACCCCTGGCTGTTCCTGTATCTACAGTGATCTGTCCATCCTGAACCTTTAAAGAATCTGCTGTGATACCGGCCAGCGTTCCGTTCACATCTGCACTTTCATTCTGGGAAAAGATCTGGATTTCCCGAAGATTGACATTATTTCCGACTGCCTGTGCATTTACTTTCCTGATATACATTAAGACATATCTTTTCAATTTTTTATCTGATGCCAGTGCCGGACTGCTGGCTGCAGTAATTGTATCAGTATTTGCACTTGTATCGGCAATATTCTGCCCTTCACCATTGGCAACCTGACCGTTCGCCGAAGGTCTGCTGACGCTGACAAGACTTGTCCAGTTATTCAGGTCAACATCCGTACTCCCCTCTGTAAGTGTTGACTCATCCGCTGTATAAATCTCATATTCCATCGGCCATACTTTCACATTATACCAAAGCTTAATTGACGAAATATCTTCTTCCTCTGCATTTTCTCCCCGGTCGATCTGAATCCACTGAGCAGTCTGTTCTTCAGAATCCTTGCTGTTCCCTGATGCAGCTCCCCAGTTCTTCATATCTGCAGAATTCCACTGAACTGTTTCTGAGGTAACTCCATCCACAGCATATTCCGGTCCATAACCGTTCGCTGTGGATGAGGCGATCGCCGCCTTCCCCTGAACAAGATTCTCCATCTGAACATTTTCTTCAGCATAAACTCCTGACGGAACGTATGCTGTAACACCTGTAAATACAAGTGAAAACGCCGCAATAAGAGAAATCAGTCTCTTCTTTTTCATACAACTTCCTCTCTTCCTTCTATTTGTATAATTCTCATATAACTCATTTGTGCAAAATTATACTACATTTTGGCAAAAAATCCAATCAATTTATGCAATCTTTCTATAAATAAAAGATGTTGGGGGCAAAAGCCCCCAACAATGATGCCAACGGATTGTTTCGTGCTACGCACTCCCACAATCCTACCCGCTATTCGCATATCATGGTGCTTACGCCCCACTTTTCTGCTACTTTACCAGTAATACACTTGCTTTCTCTACTTGATAGCAAGTGCATAGATTCAAGGAGTACTAATATGTTCCATTATTATATGTTCAACAAACCATTTGGCTGCGTTACTGCACGTCGCGACACTCTTTACCCTACTGTTATGGATTATTTTTCAGAACTGCACAATGACCGTCTGAATCCTGTCGGACGTTTAGACCGTGAGACAACCGGTCTTTTGCTCATTACAGATGACGGTAATTGGAATCAACAGCTCACTCATCCTGCCTATCATAAGAAAAAGACTTATCTTTTTACCGTCCTCGGAGACCTGACAGAAGATCGACGCCAGTTCCTGGAAAATGGAATTTTGCTAAAAGGATCTCCTGTTCCTACTTCTCCTGCAAAGATCACTCTTTTCAAAAAGGATACTCTTGCTAATATTCTTGATACGCTGCATCCAGAAGTGCGGAATGCAGTCCGTACTAATCTGCCTTCCCATCCGGTTACCTATGGAGAAATCACCATCAGTGAAGGACGTAAACGTCAGATCCGCCGTATGATGAAGGCTGTTCACTGCTGCGTGATCGAATTAAAGCGGATTTCTATTGATGACATTCATTTAGATGAATCCCTTGCCCCTGGAAAATGGAAAGAAATTTTCCCCTTTGAAAAAAATTCTCCTGTTTAAGAGATTCCATGGACTCAGCAAACTTTTTGTCTGTTACTCACATAAAGAAAGATCAGGAAACGAGATTGCTTTACTATGCTTTCCCGATCTCCTGATCCTTCTATTTTTTCTGCTCTTTCCTGCTCTATTCTTTTCTGATCTTTGATTCTTTCCTGCTCTATTCTTTTCTGAGCTTTTTATTCTTTCCTACTCTTTTTTCTTTACATTTCAGATTTTCCATACCTGGTTCAGGCTGCTTTTTTATCTGTTCATTCAGCCTGCCATATAACTGGGTCATCCGATATAGTTTATGAACTATCTTTTTATCAAATGCTCCCTTTTCCATCTGCCAGGTCCAGTTTCCACCCAATGTGGAAGGCATATTAATTCTTCCACTTCCGTCAATTCCCAGAATATCCTGTATCGGTGTCACGCATAATTGTGCTGCACTTCCCATTGCAAGCCGCATAAAATCCCACGTCAATGTATCATCATCCAGCCTGGAAACACCCATATATTCTTTTGCAAAATCACGGCTTTCTTTATCCAGTGTGCGATACCATCCTCTGGTCGTATCATTATCATGCGTTCCCGTATAAACCACACAATTTTCAGAATATCTGTGAGGAAGATAAACTGATTCCCCGCTTGGATCAAATGCAAACTGAAGCACCTTCATTCCCGGGAATCCACTTTCTTTCAACATCTGAAGGACACTCTCTGTCAGAAAGCCGAGATCTTCCGCAATAATTTCCGGTCTTCCAAGCTCTTTTTCAATGGCCTGAAAAAGTTTCATTCCCGGTCCGGGCATCCATGTTCCATTTTCCGCAGTCGACTCACCGTATGGAATTGCATAATATTCATCAAATCCTCTGAAATGATCGATCCTTACAACATCATAGCGCTGAAAACAGTACCGGATTCTCTGAATCCACCATGCGTACCCGGTCTTTTGATGATACTCCCAGTTATATAATGGATTTCCCCAAAGCTGTCCCGTCTTTGCAAATGCGTCCGGTGGGCATCCTGCTACTCTGATCGGATTATTTTCTTCATCAAACTGAAATAATTCAGGTGCAGCCCATGCATCTGCACTGTCAAAAGCCACATAGATCGGGATATCACCTATGATCTGAATTCCCTGTTCTTTTGCATAAGTATGCAGCTTTTTCCACTGCCGATCAAATTCATACTGCTGGAACTGATAGAAGCCGATCTCATCTTCCAGTTCTTCCTTTACTTTTTCAAGTGCAATTTTTTCCCTTTTCTTTAAAAGCTCTTCCCATTCGCTCCAGCTTTTTCCCTCATGGGCGTCTTTAATTGCCATATACATACAATAATCTTCCAGCCAGAATGCATTTTCTTCGAGAAATTTTTCGTACTTATCATTTTTCTGAAATCGTCTGTATGCCTTTTTCAGAATCTTAAATCTGTTCTGATATATTTTTTCATAATCAATCTTTTTCTGTTCTTTACAGCGTACTTCCTTACACTCCTTCTTTGTCAGAAGTCCCTCTTTCACCAGCGTCTTCAGATCAATAAAATACGGATTCCCGGCATAGGTAGAAAATGACTGATATGGTGAATCACCATATCCGGTCGGACCAAGCGGCAGGATCTGCCAGTAACTCTGCCCCGCCTTTTTCAGTTGATCTACAAATTTGTATGCTTCTTTTGAAAAGCACCCTATTCCATATTTTGATGGCAGCGAAAATACCGGCATCAAAACTCCACTCGCTCTTTTCATTTTATTTCCTCCAGATCTTTCGCCGTTACAGTTTCCAGATATCCTGATTATACTCTTCGATCGTTCTGTCAGAAGAAAAGTATCCGGCTTTTGCAATATTGATCAGTGCTTTCTTTGCCCATGCTTTCTGATCTGCATATGCCTCCAGTGCTTCTTCCTTCTTTTCTTTATAAGCATCAAAATCAAGCAGTGTCATAAACCAGTCTTTACTGATGATCTCATGCTGAAGTCTTTCCAGATTCTCCTTCTGTCCTACTGCAAGCACTTCCTTGCTCGTGATAAAATCAACTGCAGCTTTGATCGCAGGATTCTTTTCATAAAATTCTTTTGAAACGTAATCAGCTTTTGCATAATGTTCGATCACTTCATCACTGGAAGCTCCAAATACAAAAATGTTGTCATCTCCCACCAGTTCATGGATTTCTACATTTGCACCATCTTCCGTTCCGAGAGTCACCGCTCCGTTCAGCATAAATTTCATATTTCCTGTTCCGCTTGCCTCTTTTGATGCAAGTGAGATCTGCTCAGAAATATCACATGCCGGAATCAGTTTTTCAGCTTTCGTTACGTTATAATTTTCCACCATCACTACTTTCAGGTAAGGACTTACATCAGGATCATGGTTAATGATCTCCTGCAGACAGAGGATCAGATGGATGATATCTTTTGCAATCACATATGCCGGTGCAGCTTTTGCCCCAAAAATCGCAGTTACCGGTGCAGCCGGAATCTTGCCTGCTTTGATTTCCAGGTATTTATCAATAATATATAACGCATTTAACTGCTGACGCTTATACTCATGAAGCCTTTTGATCTGGATATCAAAGATCGTATCCGGGCTGATCTCTATATCCTGCGTTTCTTTCAGGTATCTGCACAGTGCTTTTTTATTTTCTTTTTTGATCGTCACAAGCTTTTCGAGAACCTTTTCATCATCCTGATACTTCAAAAGCTTTTCCAGTTCTGCTGCATCCTTCTTGTACCCTTCCCCGATCAGCGAATCGATCAGTTCTGTCAGAGCCGGATTGCAATGAAGCAGCCAGCGGCGGAACGTAATACCATTGGTCTTATTATTAAATTTTTCAGGATAGATCTTATAAAAGTTATTCAGTTCCGTCTCTTTTAAAATCTCAGTATGCAATGATGCAACACCATTGACACTAAATCCGTAATGCAGATCTATATGTGCCATATGGACTGTATCATTCCGGTCAATGATGGATACACTCTCATCCTCATATTTTCTTCTTACTTTATCATCCAGAACTTCAATGATCGGAACCAGTTGCGGAACAACCTTCTTCAGATATGCAACCGGCCATTTTTCTAATGCTTCTGCAAGGATCGTATGATTGGTATATGCACACGTTTCTGATACCACTTTCACTGCATCATCCATATCCATGCCACGCAGCATCAGCAGACGAATCAGTTCAGGGATCACCATAGTCGGATGTGTATCGTTGATCTGGATCACCGCATACTCCGGAAGATCATACAGCTTACAGCCTTTTGCAACGCATTCATCCAAAATCATCTGTGCTCCCGCACTGACCATAAAATACTGCTGATAAATACGAAGAAGTCTTCCATTTTCATCACTGTCATCCGGATATAAGAACAGCGTCAGGTTCTTCTCAATCTCTTTTTTGTCAAAATCAATTCCATCCTCCACGATCGTCTCATCTACTGAGTCAAGATCAAAAAGATGTAATTTATTTGTCAGATTATTATATCCTGTCACTTCAATATCGTACATTCTTGCTTTGACGTCCAAACCTCTGAAGGATACCGGATATACCATATCGGTCTTTTTAAGCCACGATTTCTTCTCGATCCATGGGTTCGGAGTTTCCTTCTGCAGGTTATTCTTAAATTCCTGTCTGAACAATCCAAGATGATAATTCAGTCCGACACCATCTCCCGCAAGTCCAAGCGTTGCAATGGAATCCAGGAAGCACGCTGCAAGTCTTCCAAGCCCCCCATTTCCCAAAGACGGTTCCGGTTCTATTTCTTCGATCTCGCTTAAATTCTTTCCATGCTTTTCAAGAATTTCTTTTACTTCTTTGTAGATTCCAAGATTGATCATATTATTAGACAATAATTTTCCAATAAGAAATTCTGCCGAAATATAATATAATTTCTTTTTGCTGTCCGTACGCTCTTTTTTTGAAGCCATCTCCTGTACGATTGTCAACAGAGCATCATAAATTTCTTCATTAGATGCCTGTGAAATCTCTTTTCCCAGTATCTGATCCAGCTTTTCCTGCATATTCATAGTCTCTTCTCCTTTTTCATTCCGTTCCATTCTATGGCGATTCCACACCGCCCGTCTTTATCTTATTTTCACAATATGTATTTTAATACTATTTTTTTATCTTTTCTTGCAATATAATTTCATTTTATAGTACAATACTATCATTCTATGATGCCAGTGGCAAAAGGTCTAAGCCCACATGAGCTTGCTCATAGGTGGGTGAAAGACCTTAGG
>OLOA01004618.1_pt1 | contig 10244 bp, 9 predicted proteins | sample 1672201 | NCBI WGS metagenome assembly OLOA01 (sample SAMEA3136658, study PRJEB25190) | human gut metagenome
ACGAAAACGCCGACGGTGTGACCTTCGGCAACGCGCGCGGCGTGCGCAACCTCTTTGAGCAGATCTTGACCGCGCAGGCCAACCGCCTTGCGAAGATGGAGCACTTCACGAAGGAAGACCTTATGACCCTCACACGCGACGATGTCCTCCACGCCCGCGGCATGGAGGAGGACATGACGGCAGCCGAGGTCGAAGCGGGCCTTGCAGAGAAAAAAGAAACGCCCTCCGGCGCAGAAGCGCCGAAGGACGAAGCGTGATTCGATTCAAATAAAAAGGGCAGAGATGCATCGCATCTCTGCCCTTTTTCATTATTTGTCAATGCTTGCCATGTGCTCGAGCAGGCGGACAACCATGCTGGAATAACCCCATTCATTGTCGTACCAGGCGATCAGCTTGACGAAGCTGTCGTCGAGCATGATGCCGGCGGTCTCGTCGAAAATGCTCGGGTGCGAGTTGGCGACAAGGTCCTGAGAAACAATCTGGTCGCTCGTGTAGGCGAGAATGCCCTTGAGGGGACCTTCGCTTGCGCGCTGAATGGCCTCGCAGATCTCCTGATAAGTGGTCGGTCTCTTGAGCTGTGCGGTCAGGTCGACGACGGAAACGTCAGCCGTGGGAACGCGGAAGCTCATACCGGTCATCTTGCCCTTGAGCTCGGGAATGACCTTGCCGACAGCCTTGGCAGCACCCGTGGAGGAGGGAATGATGTTGTTGAAGACCGAGCGGCCGGTGCGCCAGTCGCTGCCGCCGCGGGCATCAACGGTCTTCTGCTTGGACGTGGAGGCATGAATGGTAGACATGAGCGCGCGCTCGATGCCGAACGTATCGTTGATGACCTTGGTGAGGGGAGCTAAGCAGTTGGTGGTGCAGGAGGCGTTGGAAACGACCTTCATATCGGGGCGCAGCAGCTCGTGGTTGACGCCCATGACGAACGTGGGGGTTTCTTCGTCCTTGGCGGGCGCGGTCAGAATGACCTTCTTCGCGCCGCCGACAAAGTGTGCGGAGGCCTTTTCGGTGGTGGTGTAAACGCCGGTAGACTCGATGACGTACTCAACGCCGTAGTCAGCCCACTTGATCTGCGTAGCGTCAGCCTCGCTGAAGATGTGGATCTTGTGACCGTTCAGGATCAGATTCTCGCCGTCGTGCTCGACCGTGCCGTTGAACTGGCGGAACACGGAGTCGTACTTAACGAGATAGACCATGTAGTCAAGGTCTGCCTTGCGCAGATTGATGCCGCAGATATCAAACTTCTCGGGATGCTCGGACATGATGCGCAGCACAACGCGACCGATGCGACCGAAACCGTTGATGCCCACTTTGATAGCCATAATGATAACCCTCCACGAAAGTGTGTTCGTATTTTTCGGAGCTTCGCCCCACTTTGTATGTTCATTATAGCATGGAGGATTTTTTTGTCTGCCCCTTTCCTGAAAAAAGGTGACCGAACTTCATCGTACAAATATGTGCATAATATCCAAAAGCATGGAAAAGTATTTGTATATCTTCTCCAAATATTCCATACATTTCAAACATTTGAAGCATGTTCTTGTGCATAAAACAGCACGGTTGGCGACGAAAATGACGGTTATCTTGCAAAACAGGCAGGTAAGGCGGTACGAGTCGGCTGCGCACAAAAAAGGAAGGACAGCTTTAGCTGTCCTTCCTTATCGTGAGAAATGTTACGCAAGCGCTGCGGTGATGATCGCCATGGAGTAGACCTCCTGAGCGTTGCAGCCGCGGGAGAGGTCGTTGATCGGCGCGTTCAGGCCGAGCAGGATCGGGCCGTAGGCGGCAAAGTTGCCCAGGCGCTGGGCGATCTTGTAGCCGATGTTGCCGGCGTTGATGTCGGGGAAGATAAAGGTATTGGCGTGGCCGCCGACCGCGTCGGTGATGTGCTTGGTCTTGGCGACAGCCGGGGAGACAGCCGCGTCGAACTGGAATTCGCCGCCGATCGGGGTGTCGGGCATGAGGGCCTTGGCCTTCTCGCAGGCATTGCGCATCTTGTCGACGTCCTCGCCCTTGCCGGAGCCGAGGGTGGAGTAGCTCAGGAAAGCGACCTTCGGGTCAACGCCGAAGATCTTGGCGCAGGAAACGGTCTCCTTGCAGATCTCGACGAGCTCGTCCTCGGTGGGCTTGATGTTGATGGCGCAGTCGGCCATGGCGAGCACTTCGTTCTCGCCGGAAGCGGCGGGACGGACCATGATGAAGCAGGAAGAGACGATCTTGTTGCCGGGCTTGGTCTTGATGAGCTGGAGCGCGGGACGGACGGTATCGGCGGTGGAGTAGGTGGCGCCGCCGAGCAGGCAGTCGGCCTTGCCCATCTTGACGAGCATGGTGCCGAAGTAGTTGCTCTTCTTGAGCGCGGCGCGGCACTCGTCGGCGGTCATCTTGCCCTTGCGCAGCTCGACCATCTTGTCGACCATCTCGTCCATGCCGTCGTAATTCTCGGGGTCGATGATCTCGGCACCGCGGATGTTGAAGCCGATGTCCTCAGCGGCGGCGGCAATCTCATCGGGGTTGCCGACGAGCACGGGCTTTAAGAAGTTACCGGACAGCAGACGGGCGCTCGCTTCGAGAATGCGGGGGTCGGTACCTTCGGTGAAAACGATCGTTTTGGGGCTCTTTTTCAGCGTGCTGATCAGTTGTGCAAACATGTTGATTCCTCCTGATATATGATGTGCCGGTCAAGCGGACACAGATTTACGGATATAGTATACACCCACTTTTTCACCCTCTCAAGGAAAAATAACGCAAAAATTCATGCAAAAGTTTACAAATTTTCCAAACTCTTCCAACACTTTAGCAGTATCATTTCCCTAAAAAGGCTTGACGAAGCCTCAAAAAGCAAGTATACTGAATGATGGTTACAAAATGTAACTTTTTTACGTTGGCCCATTCTCTAAGGAGTTTTGATATGTCAGAACAGAAAAAAACGACCTCCCGGCGCAGCGGCGCGCCTTCACAGCGCCGCCGTTCAAGCACCGCGCAGCAGAGACAGACGGCAAAGCGCGGCGGTATGCCGCCGTGGCTGCACGAATGGATCGCGCAGCTTGCGATCGTCTGCGCCACGATCGGCGCGCGGATCCGCCGCATCGGCCCGCGCGCGCGCACGGTCATGCGCGAGAGCAAGGCGCGCAACTTCCCCGAATCCAACCGCTTTCTCGTGCAGGTGTTTCTCGTCATCGGCGGAATGATCCCGATGTGGCACGCACTGCTGCACGAAAGACTGCTGGCGCTGCGCCGCCAGCGCAACCATGCCGCCGGCGAGCATGAAGAGCGCTGGCACGCACGGCGCGTGAATCCCTTCTACTTCATCGGCGGCGCGGCCGCTGTGGCCGCGATCGCGCTGTTCTTCTCGTTTTACACGATGGGAACGACCGTGGTGTACAACGGCAATGTAGTCGATACGGTGGGCAGCGCCTCGCAGGCGCGCCGGGCCGCGGCGAAGCTGGAGAGCATCACCACCGAAACGCTCGGCACGGTCTACAAGATCGAGGACGGCGCCATTCATTATGCCACCGCCTTTGTCCGCCGCAGCGATGTGACGGACGCGACGACCTTCGAGCAGGATCTTGCCAACGAGCTCGGTCAGGTGACCTATGGCTACTCTCTCTATGTTGACGATGAGCTGATTGGCTCGACGGAATACGCCGGCGCGCTTGATGAGCTGTTGGAGCAGATCAAGCAGATGTATGTCTCCGCCGATACGCTGACAGTTGACTTTGTGGAAAACGTCCGCATTGCGGAGGGATATGTCCCGACGGAAAGCGTGATGAATCTCGGCGAGATCGCCGAGATCCTGAATTCGACCAAGACGGGCGAAGTGACCTACACGGTCGTCAAGGGCGACACCTGGGGTCAGATTGCCAACAGCCACGGCATGTCGTCCGCCGAGCTCGAAGCACTGAACCCCGGCTACGACATCAACCGCATTCACATCGGCGATGCGCTGACGCTCTCAAACGCCGTGCCGTACCTGACCGTTAAGGTCACCGAGCGGCAGAACTATGTCGAGGACGTCAACTACGATGTGAGCTATGTGGACGATGCGTCCATGTATCAGGGCGATGAGCGTGTGATCTCCAAGGGCGCTTTCGGTAAGGCCGATATCGTGGCCGACGTCACTTATATCAACGGCGAGGAGCAGGAGCGCACGGTCATTTCCTCCGTCACACTCTCCGATCCCGTGGTGGAAACGCGCGCACGCGGCACGAAGGTGCGTCCCACCTGGTATCCCACCGGCAGCTTCCGCTGGCCGTGCTCGGGCCGCATCACCTCGTACTTCGGCTATCGCAACACCGGCATTCGCGGCGCGACGACGAACCACAAGGGTATCGACATTGCCTGCGCGCGCGGTACGCCGATCTACGCCGCCGACGGCGGACGCGTCATTTTCTCCGGTTATAAGGGCGCGATGGGCTATGTCGTGATCATCGACCACAACAACGGCTATGTGACCTATTACGAGCACAACGGTTCGCTGCTCGTTTCGGCGGGTCAGACCGTCTACAAGGGTCAGCAGATCGCCAAGGCAGGCCGCAGCGGCGTCGCCAGCGGCGTCCACTGCCACTTCGGCATTCAGCGCAACGGTTCGTATGTGAACCCGCTGAACTACCTTAGCTAAAAAAACAAAGGACAGATGGCACAAGCCATCTGTCCTTTATTTTAATAAGTTTGCGTTTCGCTTTTCTTTTACTGCGCCGAGAGCGCGTGGCGGACTTCACCGGTGAAGTAGAGCGAGCCCCAGGAGCAGATGGCGTCATCTTTGTCTGCCATGGCGAGCGCGCGGCGAACGCCGTCGTCGGTGTCGGCGGCGGGAATGGCGGGTACGCCCTGCGCGTTCAGCCAGCCGGCAAGCTCGTTTTCATCGAGTGCGCGCGCAGACGGCGGCGTGATGACGACAAAGGCCTTCGCAAGCGGCAGAGCGCGGCGCAGCATCTGCTGCCAGTCCTTGTCGCGCAGGACGCCCGTGAGGAAGATGAGCTTCTTGTCCCCGTAGAGCGAGGAGAGGGACGCCATCAGCGCGTCCGCGCACTGGGGATTGTGCGCGCCGTCCACAATGAAATCGGGCCTGCGGCGCAGAAGTTCGAGCCGCCCCGGCCACTGTGCGGTGGAGAGGCCCTGATCGATGGCCGCATCGGTGAGCTTGTCCCATCCGCGCGCACGCAGGGCAAAGCTTACGTCGACGACCGTGAGCGCGTTCAGAAGCTGATATTCGCCGAGAAGGCGCAGGTGGAACGGGCCGTGTCCGCGGTAGCGGAAAACCTGCCCGTCGAGCGAGGAGAAAATGCGCGTAAGCTCGCTCTGCGCGGTGATGGTGAGGGGGACGTCCTCGCGCGCGCAAGTCTCACGCGCGACGTTCTCAACGCCCTCCGTCTGGCCGAAGAGCACGGCGTGCGCGCCATGCTTGATGATGCCGCACTTCTCCGTTGCGATCTTCTCAAGTGTGTCGCCGAGAATGGCGGTGTGCTCAAGGCCGATGTTTGTCACGACGCAGACCTCGGGCGCGGGAATGACATTTGTGGAGTCCATGCGCCCGCCGAGACCGACTTCGAGGGCGACGATGTCGCACTGCTCCTGTACGAAGTAGAGGAAGGCGATGGCGGTCATGATCTCAAAGCCCGTGGGCATTTCGCTCATCCTTTCCGCCGCTGCGCGCACGGTGTTCGTGAGCGCGATGAGGGAAGCGTCGTCGATCTCGCGCCCGCACACGCGCATGCGCTCGTGGAAGCGCAGCAGGTGCGGCGAGGTATAGAGTCCCGTGCGGTACCCCGCGCTTTGCAGCACGGAGGCGAGCATCGCAGCGGTCGAACCCTTGCCGTTCGTGCCGGCAATGTGGACGAATTTGAGCTTTTCCTGCGGGTTGTCGAGCAGGCCCAGCAGCTCATACGAGCGGGACAGGCCCGGCTCGCTCTGCTCCCAGTTGTCGAATTGCAGATATTTGAGGGTCTCGTCGATGGTTTGCAGTTCTTTCACATTGTTCACCTGTATTTCTTTAAAATGCGGCGGAAGCGTCAGCCTCCGCCGATGGAATATCGTGTTACCGGTCGATCTTGCGCAGCGCTGCGGTGAATTCGCCGGGCAGCGGGCAGGAGAGCGAAACAAGCTCTTTTGTCCGCGGGTGAATGAATTGAAGCCCCACCGCGTGCAGGCACTGCCCCGTAAGGCCGGGGACGGGCTTTTTCGCGCCGTACACCGTGTCGCCCAAGATCGGGTGGCCGAGGTAGGCCATGTGCACGCGGATCTGGTGCGTGCGCCCGGTCTCGAGCCGGCACTGCACGTGCGTATAGCCGGGGTAGCGCGCAAGCACCGTCCAGTGCGTCACCGCGCGCCGCCCGCCGGGCACCACCGCCATGCGCTTGCGGTTGCGGCTGTCGCGCGCGATGGGCGCGTCCACCGTGCCGCTGTCCTCGCGCAGGTTTCCCACCACGATGCACTCGTAGGTGCGCGCGAGCGTGTGGTCTGCAAGCTGGGCGGAGAGGAACTGGTGGGCATAGTCATTTTTTGCCGCGATGATGAGCCCGCTCGTGTCGCGGTCGATGCGGTGCACGATGCCGGGACGCAGCGCGCCGCCGACGCCGGAAAGGCTTGCGCCGCAGTGAAATAAAAGCGCGTTGACGAGCGTCCCGTCCGGATGCCCCGGCGCGGGGTGGACAACAAGCCCGCTCGGCTTGTTGACAACGATCACATCGTCGTCCTCGTAGACAACGTCGAGCGAAATATCCTGCGGCACAGCATCGATGGGCGCGGGCTCCTCGGGGGTGAACTCGATGGTTTCATTCCCTGCGAGCTTGAGGCTCTTGCTCGGCACTTTGCCGCTGACGAGCACACGCCCTTCTTCGATGGCTTTCGCCGCCGCCGAGCGCGTCAGATTCCCCATGGCGCGGGCGAGAAAGGCATCAAGCCGCGCGCCGCGGTCTTCTTCACTTGTTTGCAGCAGGATCGGTTCCATCGGTCTTGTTCTCCCGGTGTTTCTCGTCGTATTTTCCGTAAAAGGCGAGGTAGTAAATGAGCGCGCAGATCGTACCGCACACGACGAACACATCTGCCACGTTGAAAACGGGAAAGTCCATGAACATCGTGTCGAGCATATCGACAACGTAGCCAAGGCGCACGCGGTCGATGAGGTTGCCGATGCCGCCGCCCAAGATGCACGCGAGCGACCACTGGCCGAGCGGATGGCGCACGACCTTCACAAGCAGCCACGCGAGCACACCCATGCCCACCGCCGTCAGAATGATGAGCAGCCACCGCGCACCGGAAAAGCTCGACCACGCCGCGCCGTAGTTGTGCACGCGCGTGAGCCGCAGCAGCGGCGGCAGCAGCGGCTGCGACTGGCCGAGCGTCATCGTATTCACAACGAGCCATTTGACGGCCTGATCCGCCGCCACGCACAAAACCGCCGCGAGGGCAAGGCAGGCCGCCTTGCCCTTTGCACGCCGGTAAAAGCAGAAATATAAAATTGCCATCAGCGCGAGCGCGCCGAAAAAGCTCCACAGGATAGGCGGCGCGATGCTGCCGCTGACCATGATGACCGTCTCGCCGTCCGCGCCGCCGATCACGCCGATGTTGTTCATGTGTTCCCCTCTTCCTCCGCGGCGTTGTTTTCCGCAGGCGCTTCTTCCGCTTTTGCGACCTCCACGATCACAAGCTCCTCTGCTGCAGCGAGCGCGGCCTTTTCCTCTTCGTCAAGCGGCAGCGCCTCGCTCAGCTCGTGTGCGGTCTCCGGCACGACGAGGTAGCTCACACTATCCTCCGCCTCGGTATATACAGCCATGCCGTGCTCTCGCAGGAAATCCGCCGCCTCGGGCAGATCAAGCGTGATGACGGTGTAATCGCTGTCCGCGTCGGCGGAACGGTCAGCGGTGCTGTCCTCCGGCACGCCTTCGTAGAGGAAGTCCTCGTCAGCGAGCGCGCTGTCCTTCTGTACGGCGGCGTAGGTATAGGAATAGCCGTCGTTCGCCGCGCCGCCGGCGGCATCGTCCATGGCGCTGCTGTTGTCGGCGGCTTCGTTCGCCGCGCTGTCGCTTTTGCTGGTCATCGCGGGCAGGATCTTCAGTGCGGCGGCCGAGATCACCACGAGCGCAAAGCAGGCGGCGAGCACGCGCGGCCACGCGCGGCGGCTGCGCTTTTTTGCGCGCTCCTCTGCATGCACCCGGTCGAGCACACGCTCGGCAAAGCCATCCGGCGCGTCAAGCTCCGGCAGCTCTTCAAACATCGTGTGCAGGATCATCAGCTCCGAGAGAGCATCCCGGCAGCTTGGGCAGTGCTCCACGTGGGCGAGCAGCTCGCCCCGTTCTTGTTCGTCCAATTCTCCGTCCACGAAGGCAGAGAGCGCGGCGGCATACGCTTCGCAACATTTCATTTGGCGCTCATCTCCTTTTGATTACATTCTGTAACTTTTGACGAAGCAATTTCAAAAAAGTTCCCGCTTCCGGATAAAAAATTGCGCAGCAGCACGCGGCCCCGGCTGATGCGGGACTTGACCGTGCCCAGCTCAAGCGACGCGCTCTCAGCGATCTCCGTGTAGCTCAGCCCCTCGATCTCACGCAGAATGAGCACCTTTCGGTATTCCTCCGGCAGCGCCGAGAGCCCTTCCTGCAAGAGCTTTTGCGCCTCGCGGTGCTCCACGGCATCCTGTGGACGGGGCGCAGGATCGACCGCGTCGAGAAAGAGCTCCTCATCATCGAGCGACAGGCTGCTGCCCTGCTTCTTGCGCCGGCGCAGCAGATCGATGCAGGCATTGGAGGCTAAACGGTAGATCCACGTGGAGAGCGAGGATTCCTGCCGGAACCGGTCGATCCCGCGCCAGAGCGCGAGGAAGGTGTCCTGCGCAGCCTCCTCGGCGTCCTCGCTGTTGCCGCACATGCGGAAGCACAGCGTATATACTTTTTTCTCATATTGGCGCAGCAGTTCTTCGAAGGCGGTTTCATCCCGCTTTTGAAGGCGCGCAATGAGTTCCCGTTCGTTCATGGCTTTTATCCTCAGCGCAGATCGCGCTTGATCGACACACTGAGCGCGTGCAGCTCATCGAGCGTTGAGAGCTGCACGATCTTCTCCTTGTAATAGTTGGCGTGGCTGACGCCCTTGAGGTACCAGCACAGGTGGTGGCGCGCCTCGAGCATGGCGCCGCGCTCAGTGCCGTACTTGGCGGAAAGCTCGACCTGACGCACGGCGGTATCCCAGCGCTCGGCAAAGGACGGAAGGGGCGGAACATCGCGCCCATCGAGCGCGGCGGCAGACTGCGCAAAGAGCCAGGGATTGCCGAAGCTCCCGCGGCCGATCATCGCCATGTCCGAACCCGTGAATTTGAGAATGCGCACGGCGGCCTCGGGGGAAAATACGTCGCCGTTGGCGATGACGGGGATACTCACCGCCTGCTTCACATCACGAATGGTGTTCCAGTCGGCCTCGCCGCCGTACATCTGCATGCGCGTGCGTCCATGCACTGCAACGGCGCTGACGCCGACCTGCTCGAGCATTTTGGCAAGCTCCACGGCGTTGATACTGCCCTTGTCCCAGCCGCGGCGCATTTTCGCCGTGACGGGCACCTTGACGGCGCGCACGACCGCCTCGGCGATGCGCGCGGCCTTTTCTACGTCGCGCATCAGGGCGCTGCCGTCACCATTTTTCACGACCTTGCCCACCGGGCAGCCCATGTTGATGTCCAGAATGTCCGCGCCGGAGATCTCGATCGCCATCTGCGCGGCCTCGGCCATGCAGGTTTCGTCGCTGCCGAAGATCTGCGCGGCAAACGGCTTTTCACCCGGAAACGGGCGCAGGAGCTGCGCGGTCTTCGCATCGTGATAGCACAGCGCCTTGGCGCTCACGAGCTCGGTGACGGTGTAGCCCGCGCCTTTTTCGGAGCAGATCTGGCGGAATGCAGCGTCCGTCACGCCCGCCATCGGCGCGAGCGCGAGCTTCGATTCAATTTTTACCGTTCCGATCTGCATAGTCCGCCTCTTTTCGATAACAATACAAGTATAGTATAGCATAGCGATTTGCACAAGTCAAAGGGACAAAGGGACAGAGAAAAAACTTTTTTGCCCCCAACTGTTGACATTGCGGGGCGAGTATGCTATATTAATTGATACCGAGTCTGCCGGTGTGGTGGAACTGGTAGACACAGGGGACTTAAAATCCCCCGGTAGCGATACTGTACCGGTTCGAGTCCGGTCACCGGCACCAGTATTCCCTTAATTTCATATCGCGGAGTGGAGCAGTTGGTAGCTCGTCGGGCTCATAAC
>OLOA01004623.1_pt1 | contig 10230 bp, 7 predicted proteins | sample 1672201 | NCBI WGS metagenome assembly OLOA01 (sample SAMEA3136658, study PRJEB25190) | human gut metagenome
AGCCGGGATTTTTATGTTTTCAAGCTGTCATTCAGGCTATTCTCTGGCATCAGTTGAGGGAAGCAGGATAGAAGTGACAGCAGCTTTGGATGCTAATCCGGATTCCGCTGCAATCGCTGTTTTGGCTCCGTATCAAAAAACGGTTGATAGTATTATGTCACCGGTCATAGGACAAAGCGCTCGTTTTATGGATCGCTTTCGTCCTGAAAGTGAGTTATCCAACTTGGTAGCGGATATTTTACGTTATTCTGCTTCTGCATATATAGGCCGTATGGCCGACGTGGGGGTGACGAATATGGGGGGACTACGTACGGCTTTGCCCGAGGGGGATATAACTTACGGTAATATTTATGAAATAACTCCCTTTGAAAATACATTGTGCATTGTTACTATGAATGGGGTTTTGCTGCGTGAACTTTTTGAAAATATAGCAGCTGTGCATGGTGAGGGATTAAGTGGCGCTTGTCTTGAAATTTCTGGAGATGGAAAATTATTGGATGCTACAGTAGCCGGAAAAGAAATTGAAGACTCCAAAGAGTATAAAGTAGCCACCTTGGATTATTTGGCTGAGGGAAATGACCATATGACTGCTTTTGCCAAAGTGGGCGATGCGGATAAATTGCTGCCTGAAAAGGCCACAGTGCGTCAGTTGTTTCTGAACTATGTGAATGAGCAGACTAAAGCAGGGAAGAAAATAGACTCAAAGATAGAAGGAAGAATTACCGTTAAAGAATAAACTGAACCGTCATGAAACGAATATATGTATTATTTACTGCTTTGTGTGTATGTTGTGCGCTGGCAGCACAGGATATCAAAGAACTTTTGATACTTCATACTAATGATACCCACAGCCGTGTGGAACCTATCCCCATTACTGATCCGAATCCGGAGTTTGCAGGAAAAGCGGGTTTTGTACGTCGTGTTACCTTAATAAAAGAAATACGGAAACAGGATAAGGATTTGTTATTGTTTGATTGTGGTGACTTTTCACAAGGCTCTCCTTTTTATAATATGTTTGGTGGTGAGGTTGAAGTGAAGCTGATGAATGAAATGGGATATGATGCCGGGATTATTGGAAATCATGAGTTTGATTTGGGCTTGGATAATATGGCACGTCTTTTTAAAATGGCGGATTTTCCTGTTGTTTGTGCTAATTATGGTGTACAGGGAACTGTTTTGGAGGGGCTTGTCAAACCGTATGTTATTTTGGAACGTAAGGGGATAAAGGTAGGTGTGTTCGGACTGAGTCCTGCATTGGATGGGTTAGTACAGGCAAAAAACTGTGAAGGAGTGGTTTTTGAAAATCCAATAGAGGCTGCTCAGCGTGTGGCGGATATATTGAAGAATCGGGAAAAATGTGATTTAGTGGTTTGTTTGTCTCATTTAGGGTGGCAAGGAAAACCTTATTCTGATGAAACTTTGATTTTTAATACTCGTAATATTGATATTGTCTTGGGAGGTCATTCGCATTCTTATTTTGATAAGACTTTGTTTTATAAGAATTTGGATGGCAAGGAGATTCCATTGCAACAAATGGGAAAAAATGCTGTTTATGTGGGAAAAATGAAAGTAAGGATGGAAAAGAACTGATAGTTGCTGTTGTATAAGGAAATCTGATATAATTGAAGAAATTAGATGAAGAGAAACGTATTGTTATTTATAAGTTTATGTGTCGTCGGATGTGTGATGACGTATGCACAGCAGATGCCTGGGCTGTTACAAAAGGGGAAGGCGGATACTCAGGATTGTAAGGCATGGGTGGATGAACAGCTTTCTGAAATGAGTTTGAAGGAAAAGATAGGACAACTGTTTATACACACAGTGGCTCCTCTTCAGACACAGCGAAATAAAAACAATATATATGCAGCTATAAAAGAATATAAAGTAGGAGGATTACTTTTTTCGGGCGGTCAGTTGTCTGATCAGGTTTTATTGACTAATTATGCGCAGAGTCTGGCGGAAGTGCCTTTGCTCATAACTTTTGATGGTGAATGGGGGCTGGCTATGCGCTTGAAGGGAACCCCTCGTTTTCCAAGAAACAGAGTCTTGGGATGTATACAGGATAATGAACTGCTTTATGAATATGGTAAGGAAGTAGCCCGGCAATGTAAGGAGATAGGTGTGCAGATCAATTTTGCTCCGGTGGCCGATGTAGATGTTAATCCTCGGAATCCGGTTATTAATACCCGTTCTTTTGGTGGTGATCCTCGGAATGTGGCTCAAAAAGTGGTAGCTTATGCTCGTGGTTTGGAGGATGGAGGGGTATTGTCTGTCTGTAAACATTTTCCGGGACATGGAGATACGGAAGTGGATTCTCATAAGGCGTTACCGGTTTTGAATTTTGATCGTGCGCGTTTGGACAGCATTGAACTTTTTCCGTTTAAAGAGGCTGTTAAAGCAGGATTGGGAGGTATGATGGTAGGACATTTGGAGGTACCTGAATTGGGTAAAAATCCGGCTTCGATTTCTTCACATATTATTTATAATCTGCTTTGTCGGGAATTGGGCTTTCAAGGCTTGGTTTTTACAGATGCTTTGGAGATGAAAGGTATTTCGCAAAATGAGAATATATGCGCTCAAGCCTTGATAGCAGGTAATGATTTATTATTGGCTCCCCGTAATTTGAAGAGAGAATTGGATGGTGTTTTAAATGCTGTAAAAAGTGGAAAACTATCAGAAGAACTGATTACGGAAAAATGTCGTAAGGTATTGACTTATAAATATGTTTTAGGGTTGAAGAATAAACCTCACATCCAACTTTCCGGGCTGGAGAAACGATTGAACCGTCCGGAAACGAAGGAGTTGATTCTCCGCTTGCAGAAAGCTGCTATAACGGTTCCTGCCAATGTAAATGGAACCTTGCCCTTGGATTCAAAATTGAGGGGAACGGTGGTTCTGAATATTGGGAAAACTCCCGGTGCTGGGCTTGCTTTTTATAATCGTTTGCAAAATACACTTTCTCTCACACGTGTTGTTGCTCGTCCGGATTCGATGGAAGCTATCAGAAAACGATTGTTGGGTAGTCAGCGTGTAATTGTGGTGGTTACTTCGGATGATTACAAAAAGTATAAAACAATGCTTGATTCGCTTCCGGCTGATTTGCCTGTTATTTATGTGTTTCTGATGCCATTAAAGTCTATGTTGGATATGGAGGGCTATTGGAAGAAAGCAGCGGCTGTAGTATTGGGGCATACTGATGAATCTGTTATTCAGGAGTATGTGGCTGATGTCTTGGTAGGAAAGGCAGTGGCAGACGGGCGTTTGTCGGTGGCTGTCGCCGATTTGTTCAAACCGGGTGATGGAGTGACTATAACTCCTAAAGTGTCTCGTATTTATAGACCTGAGGATTATGGTATGGATTCCAAAATACTGGAAAAGATAGACAGGATAGCCATGGAAGGAATCAAGGCGAAGGCTTATCCTGGTTGTCAGATTCTAATTTTAAAAGATGGGAAACCAGTATATGATAAGTCTTTCGGCACTTTCACTTATGAAAGTGACCGAAAGGTGGAAAAGGATGATTTGTATGATTTGGCTTCGTTAACCAAGACCACGGCGACGCTGTTGGCTGTTATGAAACTTTACGATGAAGGAAAATTTGGTTTGACCGATCGCATATCTCAATACATTCCAGCTTTAAAAGGTACGGACAAGGAACGTGTCACTATTGAGGAGTTACTTTTACATCAGTCGGGCATTCCTGCTTTTTGGCCTTTTTATAAGGAGACTATAGATAAAGACAGTTATAAGGGGAGTTTTTACAGAGCAAGACCGGACGCTAGTCATCATACGCAAATAGATACACGGCTGTATGTCATTGATAAGTTTGATTATAGAAAAGAGTTGATGGCAAAAACTTTCTCTGCTGATTATCCTTTACAGGTAGCTGACAGTATGTTTCTTCATCGTTCTTTTCGTGATTCCATTATGGTACAAATAGGACGTATTCCATTAAAAGACAGGAGATATCGTTACAGTTGCCTGAACTTTATGTTATTGAAGGAAATGGTAGAGAATATCAGTAAAATGCCTATGAATCTTTTTTTAGATAAGGAATTCTATAAACCGATGGAGATGAACCGTACGGCTTATTTGCCGCTTCGGCAGTTCAAAAAGGAGGAAATTGTTCCTACAGTGAAAGCGGATTATTTGCGTAAAGGAAAAGTGTTGCAGGGTTATGTACACGATGAATCAGCTGCTTTCATGGGAGGGGTATCAGGAAATGCCGGTTTATTTTCCACGGCTCGTGATGTGGCAAAAGTGTATCAGTTATTGATTGATGGAGGGGTTTATAATGGAAAGCGTTATCTGAGTAGGGAAACTTGTGATTTATTTTTAACCCATACCTCAAAAATCAGTAGGAGAGGATTGGGATTTGACAAACCGGATGTGAATAATAGTGTGAAAAGTCCGTGTGCGGAGGAAGCGCCCGAAGAGGTGGTAGGACATACTGGTTTTACCGGAACTTGCGCTTGGGCAGATCCGAAAAATCATTTGGTTTTTGTTTTTCTGAGTAATCGGATTTATCCGCGTCCTTTTGACCATAAACAGTTGATGCGGTTAAATATCCGTCCTCGTATGCAACAGGTTATGTATCAGGCTTTGATGAAATGATCATATTTAGATTAAATACAAATTAGTGCATTTTTGTAATCTCTATGTGACAACTAATAGAGAAAAGCTGTATATTTGCTCCATCAATTAGTACTAATAATTTAATAATTAACGAAAATGGCTTACGTAATTAGTGACGATTGTATCGCTTGCGGTACTTGTATCGATGAATGCCCGGTAGAAGCAATTTCTGAAGGCGATAAGTATTCTATCAATCCGGATCTGTGTACAGAGTGCGGAACTTGTGCTGATGCTTGTCCTTCTGAAGCTATTCACCTTGGCTAAGCAGTACAATTTTGTTCTTTAAAGTTAATAACGATCGTTTCCGTTGATGGAAACGGTCGTTTTTTTGTTTATCTAAATTTTGTTTTGATTGGAAGCTCGTATGTCTGCTTTATGAATAAAAAAAACAGGCATCACAGAAAAAAACGGATGCCTGTTCTTTTTATAGAGAAAGAATATTTTATTTTAATAGGGCTAATGCTTCTTTGATGCGGCGCATAGCTTCTATAATATTCTCATCGGAAGTTGCATAACTCATACGGATGCATTCGGGGGAACCGAATGAAGTACAACCTACACATGCCACATGACCTATTTCAAGCAGATACATTGCTAAATCGTCAGCGTTATTGATGTTGCGGTCACCTGCTGATTTGCCAAAAAAGGAATCACATTTCGGGAATAAATAGAATGCTCCTTGAGGATTGTTTACTTCAAATCCTGGAATTTCTTTTGCTAATTTTACAATAAGGTCACGGCGGCGCTGGAATGCTTGGCGCATTTCCTCTACGGGAGCCTGAGTACCTGTATAGGCAGCTTCGGCAGCTTTCTGAGAAACAGAGCACGGACCTGAGGTATATTGTCCTTGCAGCTTATTTACAGCTTTTACAATCCATTCCGGACCGGCAATGAACCCGATTCTCCATCCTGTCATAGCATATGCTTTTGAAACTCCGTTTACAATAATTACATTGTCATGAATCTCAGGGAATTGGGCAATGCTTTCATGTTTGCCACTGTATGTGATATGTTCGTAAATCTCATCGGCTATAACATATACTTGCGGGTGCTTTGCCAAAACAGCGGCCAAGCCGGCCAACTCTTCTTTGGTATAAACGGAACCGGTGGGATTTGACGGTGAGCAAAGAATCAATGCTTTGGTTTTAGGAGTAATCGCTGCTTCTAGTTGTGCAGGGGTGATTTTGAAATCCTGATCAATACCCGCAGTGATAATAACAGGAGTTCCGTCTGCTAGTTTTACCATTTCAGGATAGCTTACCCAATAGGGAGCAGGGACTATTACTTCGTCACCGTCGTTAACTAGAGCCATAATCGTATTACAAACAGATTGCTTGGCACCGTTTGCACAGGAGATTTGTGCAGCTGTATAGTCTAATCCGTTTTCATTCTTCAGTTTGGCTACGATTGCATTGCGAAGTGCAGGATATCCCGGAACTGGAGAATATCTGGAAAAGTTATCATCTACTGCCTTTTTTGCTGCTTCTTTGATGTGGTCCGGGGTATTGAAGTCCGGTTCACCTACGCTTAAATTAATGACATCAACTCCTTGGGCTTTTAACTCATTACTTTTTTGGGACATGGCCAATGTTGCTGAAGGAGACAAACGATTCAGACGATCTGATAATTGATTCATTGCTATTATTTTTTAATGTGTTTAAGTTTACTTGCTGCAAAATAAAGGATAATATCTTAATTATGAAAGTAAAACAGACGAAATCGCATAAAAAATGATGTGATTTCGTCTGAGTTATAGCTTTTTTATTTGTTAAAGTGCAATGTGTGTCCCATTCTGTCTTTTTTGGTTTTTAAATAACGCTCGTTATATTTGTTAGGCGTGATTTCAATGGGAACGTTTTCAACTATGGACAAACCGTATGATTCCAATCCTACACGTTTGACAGGATTATTTGTCAGCAAACGCATTTGGGTGACGCCTATACTGCGTAGTATCTGTGCTCCGACTCCGTAATCACGTTCATCTGCCTGATGCCCTAAAAGGATATTTGCTTCTACAGTATCCACACCATTTTCTTGCAATTTGTAGGCTTTCATCTTTTCCATTAGTCCTATGCCTCTTCCTTCTTGGTTTAAGTAAACAACAGCACCTTTTCCTTCTTTTTCGATCATTTGCAATGCTTTGTGCAGTTGTTCTCCACAGTCACAACGCATGGATCCGAAAATATCACCGGTGGCGCAAGAAGAATGTACGCGTACCAAAACGGGTTCTCCTTCTTTTATGTCACCTTTTATAATAGCGATATGTTCTAAACCATTGCTTTTCTGGCGGAAAGGTATCAGACGGAAATGGCCGTATTCAGTCGGCATGTCCACTTCCACCCCTTTTTCTACTAATGACTCTTGCTTCAGACGATAGGCGATCAAGTCACGGATTGAAATTAGTTTCAGCCCCCATTCATCGGCCATTTTTCTTAGTTCGGGCAGACGTGCCATGGTTCCGTCCTCACTCATGATTTCCATCAGTGCGGCGGCAGGGTATAGCCCTGCCAGACGCGCCATGTCGATACAGGCTTCTGTATGGCCTGCACGTCTCAGCACCCCTTTGTCTTGTGCATATAATGGATTGACATGCCCCGGACGTCCGAATGTTTCGGGAGTGGAGGTGGGATCGGCAAGAGCACGGATGGTAGCGGCCCGGTCGTGGATAGAAACTCCGGTACTGCAACCTTCCAGCTTATCTACAGTTACAGTGAAAGGAGTACCTAGAACTGACGTGTTTGTATCTACTTGATGAGGTAATTCCAATTCTTTGCAACGAGAAATGGTAATAGGTGCACAAAGCACGCCACGTGCATGTTTCAACATGAAATTGACTTGTTCGGGAGTAATTTTTTCCGCAGCAACAATTAAATCGCCTTCATTTTCACGATCTTCGTCGTCCACTACAATGACAAACTTACCTTCACGGAAGTCAGCTATCGCTTCTTCGATGGTATTTAGTTTTAATTCTTCCATAGTCAAATTATAAATGATTTATTGTTTATTCTTTCTTGAATTTCACGGTTGGTCTTGATTATGTTTTTTAAATCTTTATCCAGCCGGATACTGAACCGCCAAATGCGGAAATAGAAGAACAGGCCTATTGGTACAATGATTCCTGCAAGTAAATTAAGCCATTGGTTGTCAAACGGACTTTTGTGAGCTTTGGTGGACAAAATGGGATATTTATTTAAGTATTCCAGTAATACTCCATCTTTGCTGTTGGATAATTCTTCTATGAGTAGTTCCATTTTGGCACTGATATCGGCTATGACGTCGTCATGTCCTTTATTGGTGAAGATGCGGATATAATTAGGTGCATCGGCCAGTCTATGCTTGATGGCATATTCGTTACAGATGTTGCATAGTTTCTCCAATTCCGTTTGTATACGTGGATAGTCCGGATCTTCTATAATAACTTCTTTTTTGAATACATGGCGCGAGGGGCGCAGACCTAGCAGCATACGGAAGAAATTGATATACACTTCGGCATTGAATACCACAGAGTCATTATTTGACTTATAAGTAAAGAAGGCTCCGATAGGTGCCAATACAATGGTACTCATCCACACGCCCAATACCATATTCATTTCACCGCTTTTTGCTACTCGGGTAGCTCCGGAATCAATGATATAATAAATTACGAAAATTAAGACGGATACCACTACGGGCATTCCTAAACCTCCTTTGCGGATGATGGCTCCCAAAGGCGCACCGATGAAAAAGAAAATCAAACAACTGAGAGAGAGGGTGATTTTTTTGTGCCAGTCGGCTTCGTGTTTCCGGATATTGTTGTCCGCATCTGTAGTTTGATAGCTTTTCATGCTCCATTCGCTGGCCAGTGCCTCGGTACGATCCGCCGCACTACCCAGTGTCTTATCTTTTTCAGCTAAAGTATAGGAATTGAACAGGCTGTCCACATTGATTTTGTTGTTTGTTTCAACTATTTTTGCGGAGTCTGTTTTCGATAATACGATATTGCGATAAGTCGAGGCTTTTATTTCATTATACATACTTCTTCCCAAGCTGTCGGCACGGTGGTTCAGTGAGTCGATGGACTGGCTGATTTCAATCATGTTTTTGCTGTCCGAACGGTCACTTAAAAAGCTTCCATCTACCATGTTGAATCCGCCGTCAAATTCGATAATGGTATGTTTCTCTCTGAAGGTTTCACGTCGATAGGGGACATTATTGGATGAAATGGTCTGCGATTTCAGATTTTCGAACTGCTCTCCGTTATACAGATGTAGATAAAGATGTTGTTTGTCTGCTGTCATCTCCATTTTTCCTTCGGAAGCCCATATAATGTGAGCGTTTTCAAACCCATCTGAAAAGTTGTAGATCAGTACATCTTTTAGCATTCCTGTTTCACGGTCTTTCTGTTTTACATATATATTATACCCCTCAATTTCGTCGTAAAATACACCTTCCGGAATATCCAGTTCTGGTGAAGTTTGCTTCATGGATACAAGTAAAGTAAGCAGTTTGATCTGCGCTTTGGGAGCTATGACATTTTGAAAATAAAACGAGGTACAACACAGGAAAGTACAAAAAATAATCAGTGGACGTATGATCCTCAATAAGGGAATACCCGCTGCTTTCATTGACAGCAATTCATATCTTTCACCAAAGTTACCGAATGTCATTAAGGCAGCTAATAAAATTGCCAAAGGTAGGGACAAAGGTATTAAGGTCAGAGCAGAATAAAAGAAAAATTGTGCTAAAACACTCATTTCCAATCCTTTTCCAACCAACTCGTCTACATATCTCCATAAAAATTGCATCATGAAGATGAAGAGACAGATGAAAAAAGTACCTATAAAGAGCATCAAAAAGCTCTTTAGGATAAATATATCTAATTTTTTTATGCGTAGCATTATTTCATTTTGTGCAACTATCAAGGCACAAAAATAGCATAAAAAACGGAGAGCAAAGACAAGTTTTGCATATTTTTATAGAATTACAGTCCACTTACCCTTTTTAGCTTCTCTATTTCGGAATCCCAAAGTTCTTTCGTATCTTCTACTTCATCGGGGGCTGCCCAGTCAATCACTTCCAGCATATAGTCAGAGGTTAGTTCGTTATAGACCATTTTCAATTCAAAATAGGCTTTAGGATCTTCATCATCCAGCCATCGAAAGCGTATAAAACTGTTAACCCGGAAGTTTGTAACTTCAGCTTGCCGTGTTTCTGTTTTTCCCCAATAAAAGGTGAATACTTTGTCTTTGAATGTCACCTTGTCTGCAAACCATGTTTCCAGGCCGGATGGAGTACTGATAATAGACCATACGATGTTACCGGATCCGGCTTTCAACATGTACTCCAAGCGAATTTTTTCTTTTCTCATAGGTTAGCTTTTTAAAGTTTCGGTGGCAAATTAAGCCAAATTTTCTTATTTGCCATAATAAATGCTATGTTTTTTGAAATATTTATTAGCCATATACTAAGCTGTTTTTCTCTTTAAAAACGAATTTTACAAGAAAAAGTTCTCTGAAATGTTGCAAAATTCAAAATAACTTTCTATCTTTGCACCCGCAATTGAGAAATGATGGCGGGATAGCTCAGCTGGTTAGAGCGCATGATTCATAATCATGA
>OLOA01004625.1_pt1 | contig 10229 bp, 10 predicted proteins | sample 1672201 | NCBI WGS metagenome assembly OLOA01 (sample SAMEA3136658, study PRJEB25190) | human gut metagenome
GGAAAGAATGCATTAGCAATGAGTAGTAGTTGGGTTGGACAATTACTTAAAGGAAATATTATATCGCCAGAAGATTATGCCGAACAAGTAGCAAAAGAGCAAAATGATAAACAAAATAAGGAAAGAGAACAAAAACATAAGAAAACCGTACAAAAGCAATCATTGAAACTTGGAATCTCTGAAAACGATTATGCAGAATATAAGAGACAGTTAAAAAAATTTACTGATTCTGCAATAGAAAAAGGTTTGGGAAAAGATAAGGTTAGTTCATATATAACATCTTTTGAAAAAATGCTGAAAAATAAAACAACTAATGTTGCTGGTATTGTAAAAGAGATGAATAAAATACTAAACGATGAGACTTCCGGGAAAAGCACAAAATCGCTGAATAATTTGACTAAAGTTCATATGGACCAGATAAATATTGGTGCCTCATTACAAACAACGATAATTAAAAAATTATCGAAAGCATATAAAGATGGGAAAATAAGTTATGCTGACTATGAAAAAATCGCAGGAAAAGCATATGGAACTATGGATGAGTTTAGGAAAGTGCTGAAAAAATATGGTATTGAACTTCCTAAGCAATCTAGCAAGACGAAAGAATTTAAGCAACAGACGAGCAATTTGAAAAAGAAGATGGATAAACTTGGAGTAAGTACACAAGACCAAGCGGACTACATGGAAACGCTAAAAACAAGTCTTGATAATGGTACTATTTCATGGGAAGATTACAAAAAGATAACAGATAAGAACTACAAGTCAACAGACGCATTGAAGAAAAAAATTGATTCCTTGAAACCAAAATCAGTAAAAGTTAATGCTGAAACATCTGGCGGTGATGATGTTGATAGTTTGCAGGGGAAAGTAAACGGATTGCAAGGCAAGACGGTAACTGCTGGCGTAAAGACCTTTGGTATTAAGAATCTTGGAGATTTAAGTGTTGCGATGAAAACCATGAAAAACCGTGACATAAATGTGAATATCGACCCTAAACTCCGTAAAGGTTGGTATAACGCAGTTAAAACACAGTTACAACAGAAAAAGTTTTCATTGGATGTTTCGGCTTCAATTAACAATGTGACAGAGGGTAAATTAAAATCTTCTGTTAAGTCGATGGACGGAAGAAAAGTAAATTACGGAAAATTGACTGCTGCTATAAATAATGCCAAAAACAGAGTGACAATAGGTCAGCAAGGACAGATATTCGTAAGTCATGTAGAAAAATCACTAATCAAAATGCTGAAAAAGTACGGATTGAATTACGAGACTTATGCTAACGGTGGATTTCCGGAAGATGGTTGGTTCCGTGCAAGTCACGGCGAAATGATGGGTAAATTCGACAATGGTAAGTCCGTTGTTGCAAATAACAAACAGATTACGACCGGTATTTCCGAAGCGGTTGCACCGGCTGTTTATGCGGCTACAAAGGCGGCAATTAAAGAGGAATTATCAAATGCGAATGTCGGTGGCGGTGATGTTTACCTTGACGGAACAAAAGTCACAACAACAATTATGAACAACGCAAAGAAAATCTCCAAGAACAAAGGAATTTCTTGGAATATGGCTTAAAGAAAGAGGCTCATGCGAATGAGTCTCTTTTTTATGTGAAAAAGTTAGGAGGTGTCATATGGCATTTACGTTGAAGTTTGGTTGGACTAAGGACAGTTTAGAAGATATGCCAACACCAAAATATGAGGGATGGAAAATCTCACGAGAAAAAGTGTGGAACGCAAAAGCAGGGAGAAGTTCAAAAGCACTTTACAACGGAAAGATAGTTGCAAAGAAAGTAACGCTTGACATGGCATTTCCGGCAAATTTGACACCAAGCGAAATCAAGAAGTTGATGAAGTACGCAGACCCGGATGATTTATCAAACCGGTACGGATACATACAGTTCACCAATGAAAAAGGAGAAAAAGAAACAAAGCAGTTTTATTTTGGAAACCCTAGTTTTGACGCAATGACTTTTTTTAATGGAAAGTTTATTTGGTCTAGCATACAGATACAGGCGGTGGAGCGATGAGTTATACAGCAAAAGTTTTTTATGTTTTGGAAAGCGACCCTACATATACATTGAAATATGATTCACATGTAAAAGATGTAAATATCGGAGATTCGTTTAGTTTGTCTTTTTTGGATTTTGACTATAACGGAACTCATTACTATGTAAAATACGCTATCAATAACGGAAGTGTGTATAAACGTGGCGTAAATACGATTGATTGCAAAAGTATGATGATTTCCGATGATTATAGGTATATGTCTTGGTACGTGTTCTGCACAGAAGATGAAACAGATATTACTGGAGACTGTGCAGTTTCCTATACTGACATAGCAACAGAATTATATTTGAGTATAAGTACAGGAAATTCGGATAGTGTAAGCACAAGAGGAAAAGAAACGCTAATATCTGTAAGTATATCGCAAGGTTGTGTTAGTGATTCATTTGCCAGTTATGGCTCTACTTATAGCCCTACTATGAGTTGTGAAATGTATGCAGAAAATAACGATTTTACGGATGCCCTTATTGCAAAGACGTATTACGATAATACATTAAAAGGAACTATTGTAAATGCATGGATTCTTATAGGAAATGAATTTGCATATCCGGTACCTATCGGAAGATTTATTGTAAAAGAAAATCCAACATACAACGGTGATACTGTTTCATTTACTGGAAACGGTTTAATGAGCGAATACATGGACAGAGCAGAAATTGTCATTAGTTCGCTAAACGAATATCACAAAACGGAATTGGAAGAAAAATACGTACCTAGCCAATTGCAGTTTATCTACACACGTGACGACGTTTATTATTGGGAGTATTTGCCGCAAGACTTTTTGCGTGTCACAGGATGTCCGCTATACATTGATAATTGGAAAGATGTTTTATCGTCAATCAAACAATATAAGTTGTACCATTTGATGATTCCTATGTTATCAAATTTTGCAGACAATGATGAGGATGGTTACGATTGGGATTGGGAAAGCAGAATCACATGGAGAGATTTGTTGTCTGGTATAGCAGTTTTGTTACGTGCAAATGTGATTGAAAAAAACGGTGCTTTTTATATTAAGCAGTTACCAGAGTTGCAAGCAGATAACAATTACAGACCTATATTTAATGGAGATACCTATGATTCTAATGCGATTTTCGGAAACAACCTTATGTGTCCAAACAACGTATCTGTAAAGGCTAATAATTGGTACTTTTACGAGACAAACAGTGACTATGTTGGATTTGGATATTATGAGGGTGAATCCACGGTCGTATTGAATGACAAGGCAAGCAGTGTATCGAATGTAGAGAATTATCCAGTGACGATTGAAACACCTTGGATATTATACGAAACGCTTGACAGAAATACGGTTCATACGTATTTAGGACAAGTTACGCCAATGCAGTGGAAAACAGGGTTATCCTTTTTGAACAAGGCGTTTGTTTACCATAAAGCGAGTATCGAAACAATGTACTGGCATCCTCTTATGTCGGTTGGTGAAATGCTTACGTTCGAGGACTATGACGGAGTTAAGAAGTATGTGCTTGTCGGAGAAATGACGCTGCACTACGATGGTGGATTTTATGCGGAGATTACATCACCGTGTGAAGTGCAGGAATCAAACTCATCGTCAGTTGGTAGCAGTGGTTCAAATAGTTACAATAGTGGAACAATGGCGCAGGCAAGCGGAACGGTTACTAGTACAATCCTTGGTGCTATTTTCAATGATGGAGTTATTACAAATAGTAAAATTGCGGATTCCACGATTGAGAATAGCAAGATTAAGGATTCTACAATCACCAACGCAAAGATTGCGGATGCTACGATTGAATGGGAAAAGGTGTCGAAATCTTTTATTACGGATTTGACGGCAGATAATGCGTATATTGAACATCTGAAAGCAACTATCGGTGAGTTTGGATATATTACTGCCAAAAATGCTGATTTGACATATGCAACTATTACATCACTGCGAGCAGTAGATGGAAAGATAGATACATTGTCCTCAAAGGCTATCACTACAGAAAACCTTAGTGCAAAGGTAGCAGCCCTAGGCTATTTGTCAGCGGAGAGTGCAGATTTAAAATATGCAAACATCAAATTATCCAATATTGAAGTTGCAGATATTGCTACATTATTTGCAGAAGTTGGTCTTATTGATAGAGCAACAATCGTAGAAGGACATATCACTGGTTTTTTAGACAGTGTTGAAGTCAACGCCGCAAACATTACGGCCGGCACTTTAGTGGCAGACAGAATATTGCTAAAAGGCGAAAATGGTTTGCTTTATTCGCTGAATAATTTAGGAGAACTTCAAAGTAAAACAGTTGATACTTTGGATGGATATATACTTACTGACCGGACCGTAAATGCAGATAAAATCGTAGCAAAAAGCATAACAGCAAGTGAACTTGATGTTGAAAAGGTTTTTGCGGATTCTGCTGTTATTAAAAAAATATTTTCGCAAGACGTGACGGCAACCGGAACAATCACTGGTGCAACATTAAAAGGTGCAAATGCAGAGATAGATAACGGTTTGATTGGTGGATTTAATATAAAGGAAGATGGAATATCAAAAGCATACACGAAAAGTAGCAGTGGAGCTTCCGAAAAGCAAGATTCATATGAATTAGACATATCAAGCAATGGTATTCCTTCATTTAAAGGAACTAGCCAAATATGGAAAGATAACAGTACAAAAGTTATTTATGAATCAATTTTTGATAACACATTAACAATAGACCAGTATATGTTTTTAAATAATTCAAATATAAAACAATCATGGTTTAGAACGAAGTTTGCTGATTCATATGCCGGAAATATAACCATATCCGAATTAACACCAGACGGAGTAGTGCGAAAAAAAACTAGTTATGGATTAGGGTATGTGGCTAATAGTTTATATGAAAATGGAGAACTCTCGGAAACATTTCCATTTACGGTCGATTCCCCCCTTAAAATACACTCTAATCATAATGCATCACTGACGAATTACGACTTACAAATTTCGTCTAATACTGGAAATCATATGAATCTTGGACAAAGAACGATTCAAGCAGTCGACAAGAACAATGCTGCGACAACTTTATATTTAAACAGTTATGGAGGAAGTATTTCAATTGGTAGAGTTAATGGGGCTGGAACCACTACATTAAATGCTAATGTTGCTTTTGAAAAGCATTGTTCGAGTGTGACAACAACGACGCCGAGTTCAACTATCTTATATGGCATTACCATGAATGGTGGTTTATTCAAAGCCGTAGTATTTCGCGACTATTCAATTGCTTCAGCATCACCTTGGGCGAGCATTGTTCAAACAGAGCTAATGCCTGGTGATTCCGGTGCAGCAGATGTTGTCCAGTATCACAACATGGTAACTGGTAGAGGTGAATGTGTTAGAGTGGCTTTTAATGCTAAGACTGGAAACCTAGCCGTTAATGCACAGTATAACACCATAACCAATGATAACCTGAATGGAATAGCGATATTCCCAGTGTTACAATAAATAATTCAAATTAGGAGGTAAAAAGAAATGGATGAAAACAAAATTACACTCAATGACTATGTGGAAAAGAAACTGTCTGCTGAAATCGCAGAACTTAAAGTTCAGCTTGCAAAGACGGAGTTTACGTTTCTTGCTTTGCAGGAAGAGAACGAGCGGTTGAAAGCACAGTTGGCAGAAAAAAGAGGGAAAACCCGAAAAGGATGAATAATATTTTTGAATCCTACATATAATATATTACATGGTAATCCCATGTAATCAAGTTTCGGTTTGGGAGAGGGGTTGCAAATTCCCCTTTCCCTACAATTATATGCTAGGAGGAAATTTATGATAGGAGAACGCAGGAAATATAGAAGAAAGTTGAAGAAAATCATTTTTCAGATGAAAAACGTAGATTCGTTGAGATATTACTGTGAATACATTGCCGAAAAAGAAAGATTAAAAGGCAATACTTATAAGGTATAAAAATTATTATTTAGTATCAGTTTTGTTTGCTATCCAAAGCAGGTCAATTCCCTCTAAGATATATTTTCTGGCTTTCTCATCGAGGGTATAATATTTCTTAATGGCTTCTTTTAGTTCTACATCTTCTGAAATATGAGCGTCCAAAAGGGCATCTTCTTCTGAATATGTTTTATCTTTTCCATTAACCAAATAATCAATAGAGCAATCTAAGCATTCTGCAATTTTTCTAATTTTTGAAATTTTAGGCTCACTTTTACCCTTTTTCCAATCGGAAAATGTACTTTTGGGAAAATCACAATATCTTGCTACTTTTGCATCATTTAAACCTTTTAAATCTCTTAATTTACAGTATCTTTCGTACATAGAAAATCTCCTTATCAAAAAAAGTTGCAATTTCTCAACTTTTAGGGTTGACAAACAAGACTTCCTAATGTATTATAAAAACAAGTTAGGAAATCTCAACCAATTCAAAATTGAGAAATTTATATTATGTTTTTTGCACAATTCATAGTATATACGATTTTCTAACTTTTATCAAGACATAGTTGTGAAAATCGAACAACTAAAAAGGATTTTCGGTAAAAAGACTGTTAGTGTGCCGTCACTAACAGTCCTTTACCCCAATTTTTATACCGTATGCACTTTGCAGTCTTTCGACGCATTGTACGACACCAATGCTTCTTAAAGCACTCTGCCACTTATGCAGTTTGGGTTCAGCATAATTTATTGCCATTAGTTGGCAGATTGCAAGGAACAAGCGGTGTAGTGTGACAAATATCGGAATGTCAACCTCGAGTTTTTAACGAACTTCTCTGTTCGGCTACGCTACACTTGATGTTACATTTCACTCCATTTTAACGTGCTGTGGCTTCACGATTGCGACCTTGCAAATGCGGAACAGGCAAATTCAAAATTGCTTTCAAGGTATACACCTCCTAAGATGAATTTACCTAAAATGGCTTATTTATTATAACGAAAATCCTAACGCAAGTCAAGAAAGGAGATGAGATTTTGGACAAGGGAAATAGAAAGAAAAGTTTTAAAAAGTTAGAATTGCTTGTTAATTCGAGAAACATTACCTTTTATAAATTGGCTGATGAACTCGGATTGGCTAGAAGTACTTTTTCGGATTGGAAATCTGGGAAATCAATGCCAAAGACGGATAAACTGATTAAGATTTCGAATTACTTTGGTGTAGAAATTTCCTATTTTATTGAGTAAAGAAAGGAGTAGACATGAACGATTTACAGATTTTTGAAAATTCAGAGTTTGGAAAAATCCGTACCATTACAAAGGATAATGAGCCTATGTTTTGCTTGGCTGATGTGTGTAAGGCACTTGAACTTACAAATAGCAGAAGTGTAGCGGATAGATTAGAAGATGACGAGCGGTGTAAGTTAGACTTACCCCGTCAGGGCGAGACTTGGTTTGTTACAGAAAGCGGATTGTATGCTGTTATTCTTCGTAGTGATAAGCCGAATGCAAAGAAGTTTCGTAAATGGGTAACTGGCGAGGTGCTTCCATCTATCCGCAAGAATGGCGGTTACATTGCCAATCAGGAGAATCTTACTCCGGAACAGATTGTAGCCAACGCATTAGTTGTGGCACAGAACATCATAACTCAAAAGGACAAGCAGATTGAGGAAATGACACCAAAGGCGAATTACTTTGACGCTTTGGTAGATAAGAAATTGAATACCAACATCCGTGACACCGCAAAGGAACTGGGTATCGGAGAAAAAGCATTTGTTTCTTTTCTTATTGAAAAAGGATATGTTTTCAGACAGGGGAAACATAGAAAATTGCGTCCATATGCCAAATACGCAGAGAGCGGAAACGGCTTGTTTGTCTTAAAGGACAAGCACAACGAGCAGAACGGTTGGGCAGGACAGCAGATGTATGTCACTCCAAAGGGAAAAGAAACATTCCGTCTGCTTTTGGAAGAAAGGGAGTGAGCCTATTATTCAGAAGATGATATTGGCGGTTCTGACATTTCTTCTTATTATAACGGTGGCAACAAGCGTGTTTAAGGATGTATACGCTTACGAGCCGGAATATGCACAAGAAGATACGTTATTTATAAAAACAGAAGAACCGCAGGTAAATGTGATTCCAAATGCAAATACGAACAGTTCTTTGGAATCCGCAAAACACATAAAGCAAAAGAAAAAGTCAAAGAAGAAACACAAGGAAAGGAAAGGCGTTCAATTCTTGATAACTGCATATTGTCCTTGTTGCGATTGTTCAGAGGGGTACGGAAAGATAACTTCTACTGGCAAGATACCAAAGCAGGGAAGAACAATAGCGGTTGACCCTAAAGTCATACCGTATGGAACAAAGGTTAAAATTAAAGGTCTTGGAACATTTATAGCAGAGGACTGCGGTGGTGCGATAAAGGGGAATCGAATTGACATATACTTTGAATCTCATGCAGACACAGAGAGATTCGGAGTGCAAAGAAGAACAGTATTTATATTAGGAAAGGATGATTGAATGATTAAGACAGATGCTAAGCCGGCAACACCAGAATTGATTGCAAATTTAATTGAACTTGGTGCAATTTATGTGAAAGACGGAGAGTTTTATGCAAATGAACCGGGAACATACAGAAAAGAAAAGGAATAGCACCCTTGACCGCAAATCAAACTGCTATTCCAGTAGTAAATAACTATGTGTTATTTGCGCTCATTTTATCAAATAAGGAGTGAAAAGTCAAGATGAATACAATTTTATTAAGAGGTACCGTGGCGAGTAAGATTAAATTCTCTCATTCGTCGCATGGTGAGAACTTTTATGAATTTCGCTTAAAAAGCGAAAGAAAAAGCAAGAAAGAGGATATTCTAATCTGCTTGGTTCCAGAGATTATTCTGGAAAAGTGTTCGATTATAGAACACGAAAAGATTGAAGTCCAAGGAGAAATTCGGACTATCAATAGAAAAAATCATAAGCACATTTATGTATTTGTGCAGGATGCCATGTGCGGCGGAGAGGTAAATTCATTGCCGGACGTAAATGAAGTAAAAATGGATGCGCATATTTGCATTCAACCTAATTTACGGCGCACATCTGCTTCCAATAGAAGAGTATGCGATGTCATTGCGGCAAGCAACCGACAATACGGCTCCGACTATATTCCATGTATAGCATGGGGGAGATATGCTACATACGTTTCAAAATGCGATGTAGGTACTCATCTGGAAATTATCGGAAGATTGCAGAGTCGTGAATATCACAAGCAGATGGACGATGGCACAGTAGCAGTAAAAACCGCTTTTGAAGTATCAGTTTCAAAAGTCAAAGAAATCAGAAAGGAGAATGAGGAATGATTTTGAAATCATTGCACTTGGAAAATTTCAAAGGGATTAAAAGCCTTGATGTAAATTTTTCCAAGAAAACAAAAATCAAAGGTCAAAATGCAAGTGGTAAAACAACGGTGTTTGACGCTTTTACATGGCTTCTGTTTAACAAGAACAGTGCCGGAGAGGAGAAATTCAATGTTCGTCCATTAGATAAGGATGGAAAACGCATTGATGATGTGGAAATTAAGGTTGTTGCTGTCTTAGATGTGGATGGCAAGGAAGTTGAACTTTCAAAGGTTCAGAAGCAGAACTGGGTTAAGAAAAGAGGTACAGATACAGTTTCTTTGCAGGGAAATGTCAATTCATTTGAGATTGACGGCTACCCAAAGAGTGAATCGGATTTCAAGGAATATGTTGCCGGACTTGCAAAGAGCGAGGATATGTTTAAAATGCTTACAAATCCGCAGTATTTCAACTCTATGAAATGGAAAGACCAGAGAAAAATCTTAATGAAACTTGTTGATGATTTTTCGGACGTAGAACTGGCAAAGACAGACGAAAGGTTTTTACCGTTGATTAGTGAATTGGAAAAAGCACCGTCAGTTGAAGATATTCGCTCAAAATTCCAAAAGATGCTTTCGGAGTGGAAGAAGAAACAGGCTGAAATTCCGGTCCGGATTGACGAAGCTGAAAAATCCAAAGTTGATGTAGATGCCGCAGAGCAGGAACTTAAAAAATCAGACTTGGAAAGACGCATTTCTGAAATTGACGAAAAAATTTCAGATACTAATGGTGTATTAAAGAAATTGCGAGACGAGGACATGAGATTGCAAATGGATATGTCAGGTATTTTGCAGAGCATGAACGATTCCTTGTCTGAAAAGAAAAGAAAAATAGAATCGTCCAATGCGGAAGTTACTTGTGAACTGGAGAATACAAGAAATAAGATTCAGATTGCTG
>OLOA01004629.1_pt1 | contig 10222 bp, 9 predicted proteins | sample 1672201 | NCBI WGS metagenome assembly OLOA01 (sample SAMEA3136658, study PRJEB25190) | human gut metagenome
GAGGTAGAGCCCCGGAACCATGATGACAATGGACGGAACAGTCAGGGCAATTCTGGGGAAACCGGAGAGCCCCTTGATGGCCGATGCCGCCAGGCCTGAACAGAACGCTCCAAGAAACGCCGCAGCAGCGGGTGCCATGGAGCAGAGATCCACAAGCTCAAGGCGCAGCGTGTTGGAGAAGGCGCCGATAAGGCCGGCCGCGGCAGCGAGGCGCAGAGGACTGTTGAACATCATGGAAAAGCCGAAAACGCCGCAGAAGCTGGCCACGAGGCGGAAGAGGATCTGCTGCCACAGGAAAAGGTTCTGCGGCAGAAACGCCGTGGGATGCAGTCTCAGCAGTACGGCCAGAATCCAGGCTGTCATCGTCGCCCTCCAGCTCTTCCCATAATTCCATTAATGTCAGCTGTTCTTCATCCAAAGCTTCTTTTTCTTTGTTGATCTCCATAAGACGGCTGACATTGGTATAAACATCTTCCTGAACAAGGAGTTCATCCAGTTCCTTTAATCTGGCATCAATGGCATCGATCCGCTCCATTGTTTTCTTCAGCTGGTTCTTACGTTTTCTTTCCTTTGCCTGCAGTTCTTTCTGCTGTTTATAGTCCATTTTGGCTGCACTGACAGTCTCCGTCGTCACTGTCTCTGAGGCAACGGATTCACCGGAAGACTCTGTTGCTGAGGGATTCAGCTGTTTCTCAACATAATAATCATAATTGCCGTTATAATTCGCCAGACCGTTTTCCGACAATTCCAGAATTCTTGTTGCAACCTGGTTGATAAAATATCGGTCATGCGAAACAAAAAGAACTGTACCGCTGTAGGAGCGCAGTGCATTCTCAAGAATCTCTCTGGACATAATATCCAAATGGTTAGTTGGTTCATCGAGAATCAGAAGATTGGCATCAGAGAGCATCAGCTTGGCCAGAGAAACACGCCCGCGTTCACCGCCGCTCAAGTCACGGATATATTTAAATACATCGTCGCCTGTAAAAAGAAACGCCGCCAATACATTACGAATACGGGTATGGGTCATAGACGGCCATGTATCGGAAATCTCATCAAAAATCGTCTTATTCATATCCAGAACCTGATGTTCCTGATCATAATAACCAATATGGACATTACTGCCCAAATGGACAAGACCCTTATCAGCAGGAATAACCTGATTGATAATCTTCAGGATCGTTGTCTTGCCGGTGCCATTATCCCCGATCAGTGCCACCTTTTCTGAACGTTTAATATCAATATCGATATTAGAGAAAAGACGCTGCTCCCCAAAGGCTTTGCTCAGGCCTTCAATGTGGAGCACATCATTACCGCTCTGCACATCCGGTATCAGGGACAAATGCATATAGGCATTGACTTCCTGAGGCTTTTCAAGACGTTCGGTCTTCTCAAGCATCTTCTCACGACTCTCGGCACGTTTAATGGATTTCTCGCGATTAAAGGATTTCAGCTTGGCGATTACTTCCTCCTGATGTTTAATTTCCTGCTGCTGATTCATCCAGGCCTTCAATTCAGCATCCCGGATCTGTGCTTTCTTCTCCGCAAAAGCAGAGTAGTTGCCGCTGTACATTCTCGCCTTATGGTTCTCAATCTCAACAACCTTGGTAACAATACGATCCAGAAAATACCGGTCATGGGCAACAATGATCACAGCACCCTTATAATTCTGCAAAAATGTCTCCAACCAGGCAATCGCCTTCATATCCAAATGATTCGTCGGTTCATCCAGCAGAATAATATCCGGTTTCGTCAAAAGCAGACGTCCCAGGGAAATTCGCGTTTTCTGTCCTCCCGAGAGAGAAGATACCTTCTTATTAAAATCCTCCTCAGTAAAACCCAGTCCCTTTAATACGCCGGTCACTTCACTCTGAAGGGCATATCCATTTTCCTGCTCAAAGGCATGGTTCAGGCGATCATAGGCTGCATACATCTCTGGCAGTTTATCCTCATCTGCATGCTTCATATCCAATTCAAGCTGACGGAGCTTGTCATAAATCCGCACAACATTCTCACGGACCTTCATCATTTCCTCATAAATTGTTGCCTCTGAATGGATATCCTGATGCTGGGCCAGGTAACCAATGGTCTTACCTCTGCTGATAATCACTTCACCGGAATCCGGTGTCAGTTCACCCATAATAATCTTCAGCAACGTGGATTTGCCGGCACCATTAATGCCGACAATGGCTGTTTTCTCATGTTCTTCTATATGGAATGAAATCTTGTCAAGAATAACCTCTGTTCCAAAGGCCAGACTAATCTGCTGGCAAGATAGTATCATATGAAACTCCTCCTGTTTTTAAACTTTACTTTTCATTATAACGTTTCATGGAAATTGTTTCAAGCTTTGAATTAAACAATACGGAATACGTTTATTACATTTATTCATACGTTTATAATAAAACATTGATTGACAATAAAATATCATTCCGTTATAATAAACATGTATAGCATCGACTATTGTGAATTTATTATCAGATTTTTTGTACATATCTCTATCTGTATAAATGGTTAGAATGAAGATACGTATACGAAATATAGAAAACAGGAGTGATTGAAATGTCAGAAAGAGGTATATCATCAGCAGTAATCCGTAGATTACCACGATATTACAGATATTTGGGCGAATTACTGGAGAATAATGTTGTTAGAATTTCGTCAAAGGAATTAAGTATCCGAATGAAAGTGACGGCTTCACAGATCCGCCAGGATCTTAACAATTTCGGTGGATTCGGGCAGCAGGGCTACGGTTATAACGTCGAATATCTCTTCGAAGAAATCGGGAAGATTCTCGGATTAAACACAATCCAGAATATGATCATTATCGGTGCCGGCAATCTTGGTCAGGCATTGGCTAACTATGACTTTGACCGTATCGGTTTTAAGGTTATCGGTATTTTTGATGCCAACCCACGTCTTGAAGGTCTCGCTGTACATGGTATAGAGATCAAAATGGTGGACGAGCTGGAAGAATTTATCAAGACCCATGAGATTCACGTTGCAACGCTGACCGTTCCGAAGAAGAATGCGCGTACGATCGCCAGCCAGCTGGAAGAATGGGGTATTCGAGCAATCTGGAACTTTGCGCCAACAGATCTGCATGTGTCAGATGACGTCTGTGTGAAGAATGTCCATCTTGACGAGAGTCTGATGACATTATCTTATAACTTCCGCAACCGCGGCAAAGAGAAATACAGCTATCATTCCTATATGGATGATTAATGAACTGGATACTGATTTTTAGCTGAAGCGTCAATGGTTGGCTCTTCAGCTAATTTTCTGTTTAAAAGGAGATAAGCACTATGGAATATCTTGTCACAGGCAGACAGGCCAAAGCCATTGATACGTATACAATTGAACACACCGGCATTCCATCTCTTGTCCTTATGGAACGGGCTTCCCTGACCATTGCTGAAGAGACTGCACAAGTGGCTGCACAGCTGAAGCTTCCTGCCGTCCGGATCGCAGCTGTATGTGGCAGCGGCAACAATGGCGGTGACGGCATCGCTGCCGCACGAATTCTTCACAGCAGAGGATATGATATCACGATTTTCTTCGCAGGCCTAAGAGAAAAGATGTCACCGGATTGTCAGAAACAGTTGTCTATTGCCGAGAATTTGTCAGTCCCGATCAGCAATGACACGGACCTTGACGCATATAATATAATCATCGATGCCATCTTTGGTATCGGCCTTGACCGTCCTGTGACAGGCACTTATAAGGACTGGATCACCGCCGTCAACAGTGCATCCGAAAACGGCAGCAAAGTTATTGCTGTAGATACCCCCTCCGGTATCCATACCGACAGTGGTCAGATCATGGGAACCGCTGTCCATGCAGACAGAACCGTCACCTTCGGCTATATCAAAAAGGGACTTGTTCTTTATCCCGGTGCATCCTGTGCCGGCAAAGTCATCTGCCGGGATATCGGTTTTGATCCGGCAGCTGCAGAATACATAGGTCTGCAATACATCACCTATACCAAAGAAGATTACAAACGACTTCCAAAACGATATGCAGACTCTCACAAAGGAACTTACGGCCATGTGCTGGTTATCGCAGGCAGCAAGAATATGGCAGGCGCTGCTTATTTTTCCGCACTTGCTGCATACAGAATGGGGGCAGGGCTTGTCACACTTTATACTCCGGAGAGTAATCGCTGTATTCTTCAGCAGCTTTTGCCTGAAGCTGTTTTGAAAACTTATCCTGATACAGCCCCTGACCTTTCAGCGCTTTCCGATCAGCTGAACAATTATCAGGCCATTATACTTGGACCGGGGCTTGGTCAAAATGCTGCTTCCGAAAATATTGTCAGAACAGTAACAGCCTCGGATATCAAGATTCCTCTGATCATTGATGCTGACGGACTGAATATCCTATCAAAAAACATGGAGTGGCTGTCAAAATCCACGGTTCCAACGGTCATTACGCCTCATATGAAGGAACTTTCACGATTAACTGGCCATAATATCCAATATCTTAAAGAAAATCTGGTACAAGTTTGTGAAACATTTACGCGTGAATATGGTGTAATATGTATTGCGAAAGATACAAGAACAATGATTATTGATAATTCCGAAACAATATATATCAATTTATCAGGCAATAATGGCATGGCAACAGGCGGAAGCGGTGATATTCTTACAGGAATCATTGCCGGACTTTGTGCCCAGCACATGCCTTTACCCGAAGCCGCCCGTCTGGGTGTCTATCTTCATGGATGCGCGGGAGATACGGCAGCTTTCAACAAAGGATTTCATTCAATGACAGCTTCTGATGTTTTAGATGCTATCCCCGAATTATTGAAAGAGATCACTTTAGACTAAAAAGCAATGCTTAATTTGGAGGAAAATATGAAAAACACTTATCGTGCCTGCGCCGAGATTAATTTAGACGCACTGAAACATAATATCCAGGAAATTCAGGCTGTTCTCGGTGATACCAAGCTTATGTGTGTCATCAAAACAAATGCCTACGGCCATGGCTCTATTGTCCTTGCCCGCGAATTAGCTGCAATGGGTGCTTACGGTTTTGCTGTTGCAACTGTTGATGAGGGTATTGAACTGCGAAATAACGGTATTATCCAGCCAATCCTTGTTCTCGGTTTTGTTGCCAAAGAACAGTATGCAGATATGATCACCCATCATATCATGCCTGCTATTTTTACATACAGCATGGCCAAAGATTTTGATGCTGTTGCAAACGCCATGCACACAGTTGCCGATGTGCATATTAAACTGGATACAGGAATGAGCAGAATCGGCTTCAAATCCGATGCTGAGAGTATCGAGGCCACTGTTCAGGGTATTGTTATGATCAATTCTCTGCTTAAGAATATCCGTATCGACGGTATTTTCACACATTTTGCCTGTGCAGACTGCGAAGATGATCATATGACATTTAAACAACTGAAGCGTTTTGACAACGTCATCGACCGTCTTGAGAAAAACGACGTTCATATTCCGATCAAACATTGTGCAAATAGTGCAGCCATTATCAAATACCCTGGCATGCGCATGAATATGGCCCGTGCCGGCATTATTATCTACGGTCTGTATCCTTCTGATGAAGTTGACAGAGAAATTATCAAACTGGAACCTGTGATGCGTCTGAAGAGCCATGTCATCTATGTAAAGACCGTGGAACCGGGCACCACCGTCGGATATGGAGCTACTTATGTCTGTCAGCGTCCAACCAAAATTGCTACTGTTTCCATTGGATACGGCGATGGCTATCCAAGAGCATTATCCAATAAAGGCCGCGTTTTGATTGGCAGTCAGTCCTGGCCGATCATCGGCCGTATCTGTATGGATCAGCTGATGGTTGACGTTACAGATGCTGATTATGAGATCAAACAAGGCGATGAAGTCGTTCTTGTGGGCTCTCAAGGCAGCGAATCCATTCCTGTAGAAGAAGTTGCCGCCATCAACAATTCCTTTAATTACGAATTTGTATGCGATATCAATCGCCGTGTACCGCGTGTTTACTATCGTGACGGTGAAGTTGTCGATATCGTGAATTATCTTCGGTGATAATCAGAGATTTTCGCAGTCCTGATGAATACACTTCCGATAAACGGGAATAATAGCCTTATAGTTTATCAGGAGTGTGATATGCGTGATTATTAAAAGAGGCGATATCTATTATGCTGATCTCCGGCCGGTGATCGGTTCAGAACAGGGCGGGGTACGGCCAGTACTCATTATTCAGAATGACACCGGCAACCGCCACAGCCCGACTGTCATCTGTGCTGCCATAACATCACGGATGAATAAGGCCAAGCTGCCTACCCATGTGGAACTGGATGCTGAAAAGTACAGGCTTATCAAGAATTCCGTTGTTCTCCTTGAACAGGTGCGTACCATTGACAAGAAACGCCTGAAAGAAAAAGTCTGTCATCTGGACAATGAAATTCTCAAAAAAGTAGACCGTGCATTAAGCATCAGTCTTGAACTGGATACATAATTCCGGGGCTGTCTCTTAAAGGGACAGCTTTTTTATTTGACGAACAACTTCAAATCTGATATATTTTTATAAAACACTACAAAAAGGAGAGATTATTTTCATGGACGATGGACACCCCATTATACGGATCGTCATATTTATTATTTTATTGTTAATTGATGCAGCTTTTACCGGAACAGAAGTAGCTGTTTCCGCTGTCAATGAGTCCGTTTTGACCAAGAAGAAAGAGGAAGGCGACAGCCGTGCTGCCAGGATTCTGCGTTTTGTCGGACAGCCTGCTGCCTTTATGAGTACCATTGATCTGATCGGTGCAGCCGTGACGATTATCGCCGGCGCATTTGTTGCACGGCCTTTCTTTACGGACCTGACATTTCTCCTGATGACCCAGGCACGGTTGATGTATTGGCCTGCTGCAGTTATCAGTCACCTGCTCGTCTGTCTGATCATTATTTATTTTGTCACTGTTTTCGGCATTCTTTTTCCAAAACGTCTGGCTTTTAAGTATGCTGAGAAATGGGCTTATTCCGCCATTCGTATCGTGACACTGATCAGTACGCTCTGCAGACCTTTTGTTGCACTCATCAATGGCTCTGTCGGCCTTCTTGTCCGCCTTGCCGGCATTAATCCGAAGGATATTGAGGAGAATGTGACAGAAGAGGAGATCATCATGATGGTCAGCGAAGGACATGAGCAGGGCGTAATTGAAGCCAGTGAAGCTGAGATGATCAGCAACATTTTCAAGTTCGATGACAAGGAAGTCTCTGATATTATGACGCACAGACGTCATATCTGTGCCGTGGACTGCAGTCTTTCCCTCAGCGAAGCCGCAGAAATCATGGCCCGGGAACGCTACTCCCGTTATCCGGTTTTTGAGAATGATACAGACAATATTATCGGTATTCTCCACTTAAAGGATGTCATGCGTCTGATTGTCAGCGGTGAAACGGATACCTCCATCAAAGAAGTTATGCGTAAGCCGGTATTTGTACCGGATACCCAGAATATCAATTCGCTTTTCCGTGAAATGCAGGCTAAAAAGATGCATATGGCTATTGTTGTGGATGAATACGGTCAGTCCTGCGGACTTGTAGCCATGGAAGATATTCTTGAAGAAATCGTCGGTAATATCCTTGATGAATACGATCCCGATGAAGACAACATCCAGATTATCGGCGGTGCCTATCTGATGAAAGGCCTGACCCCATTAGAAGACATCACCCGTACTCTTGGCATTACATTTGATGATAATTTTGAAACACTGAACGGCCTTCTGATTTCCAAGTTGGAACATATTCCGCAGAATAATGAATTTGCCAGCATTGATATCGATGGCTATACATTTAAAGTCATGAATGTCAAAGATAATGCCATCAGCCTTGTAAAGGTTACCAAAATTACGGGTTGATTCTTGCTGAAACAAATGATAGAATAAATAGGTTGATATTATTAGTACGAGATAGGAGTGTAATTATGTCAGGACATTCGAAATTTGCGAATATTAAGCATAAAAAAGAAAAGAATGATGCTGCTAAAGGTAAGATTTTCACAATTATCGGCCGTGAATTGGCTGTAGCTGTTAAAGAGGGCGGTTCAGACCCGAACAATAACAGCAGACTGCGTGATGTTATTGCCAAGGCGAAAGCCAACAATATGCCGAACGATACAATCGAACGTGGTATCAAGAAGGCTGCAGGCGACCTTGGTTCTGTTAACTATGAGAATAATACATATGAAGGCTATGGTCCAAGCGGCGTTGCCATTATCGTAGAGACACTGACGGACAACCGCAACCGTACAGCTGCCAATGTAAGAAGTGCTTTCACAAAGGGCGGCGGTTCCATTGGTACAAGTGGCTGTGTATCTTTCATGTTTGACAAGAAAGGCCAGATCATCATTGACAAGGAAGAATGCGATATGGATGCTGATGATCTGATGATGATCGCCCTTGATGCAGGTGCTGAAGATTTCAGTGATGAAGAAGATTCTTATGAGATCATTACAGATCCTGATGATTTCAGCGCTGTACGTGATGCCCTTGAGAAAGAAGGCATTCCAATGGCTGAGGCCGAGGTAACAATGGTTCCTCAGACATGGGCTACTTTGACAAACGAAGATGATATTAAGAAAATGAACCGTATTCTTGATCTTCTTGATGAAGACGACGACGTTCAGAACGTATATCATAACTGGGACGAATAAGAAAGGCGTAAGACAATGTATCAGTTTGGTTTTATCGGCATGGGTAATATGGGATCAGCAATGCTCAAGGGATGTCTGTCTGTTTTTCCCGCCAGCACCCTTGCTTTCTCAAGAAAAGATGCTGTCAAAGGCAAAGCTTTGTCACTGGAAACCGGCGCCGTTTGGATTGACAGCAACCGCGCATGCGCCGAACAGTCCAGATACATTATTCTTGCTGTCAAACCGCAGTTTTATGACGGTGTTTTAAAAGAGATACAGCCAGTACTTGATGACTCACGAATCATCATTTCTCTGGCGCCAAGCTATACAATTGCAGATTTGAAGCAGTCACTCGGTGCATCTGCGCGTATTATCCGTGCCATGCCAAATACGCCGGCAATGGTAGGTGAGGGCATGACAGGTCTTTCCTGGTCTGAGGATGTTTTTTCAGATACGGAACGCCAGGAATTAATGCAGTTCTTTACTTCTTTCGGAAAGACTGAAACCGTTCCTGAGAATCTTATGGATGCGGTTACCGCAGCCAGCGGAAGTTCACCGGCTTTTATCTATATGATGATTGAAGCATTAGCTGATGGTGTTGTAAAATACGGCATGCCTCGGGACAAAGCCTACACATTTGTTGCCCAGGCTGTTTTAGGCTCCGCCAAGATGGTTCTTGAAACAGGGGAGCATCCAGGTGTCCTCAAAGACAAAGTCTGCTCCCCGGGCGGAACGACCATTGCTGCTGTTGCTGCACTTGAAGCTTCCGGCTTCAGAAGCAGCTTGATCGAGGCAGTTTCTGCCGTCTGTGACCGCTGCAGAAATATGTAGTCCCATTTACATGAATTTTGAGCCAATGCACATATCCCCTCTGAATTTTGCATATACTATGCTGAATCAGGGGGGATTTTTATTCGTTCGTATTTATTTTATCATCCATGGCTTTTGGATCTGACCATGGGCATACTGCTATCAATTGTTTTATTGCTGATGACACAGGGCAGTTCTCCTTCAACATTTTTCTGCCAGTCAGATTATGACCGCTTTATCCTGGATTTCACAACAGACAGCGGATTTTTTATTTATCTTTTTCTATGCCGGTGTATTCCTTTTTATCTGCTTATTGCACTGACATTCAAAACCAGAAGAAAAATCTTCTGTCATCTGTATTTCTGGTATATCGGTTTTATTTATGGTACTGTGGGACTTTTATCAGCTTTTGAATACGGTATCACCGGCCTGATCTTGTGTATTTTCCGACTCCTGCCTCAAGTCTGTTTTTATGTCCCGGCTCTTTATGCGACCTGGCGCATGACTGCCGGTTTTACGGATCATCTGCTGCCCATTAACAAACGACTTCTCGTTATCGGTTTATTGCTCTGGACAATCGGCACTGCAGTAGAATGGGCTTTTAATCCCGTTTTACTGCAATATGGTATTCAATTACTTTTATAACAAAAAATAATTTGATTTTTTGTTCACATTTGACTATAATAATACTCATGATGTTGGGGTCAAAAAGTATTTTGACCCCTTTGATACCAGATTGCTACGTGCTTTGCACTCTCGCAATCCT
>OLOA01004630.1_pt1 | contig 10222 bp, 7 predicted proteins | sample 1672201 | NCBI WGS metagenome assembly OLOA01 (sample SAMEA3136658, study PRJEB25190) | human gut metagenome
TACTGTCACAGAATTATTTGTGCACAGGATTACAGTGCAGTGACAGCAGCCTGTATGCTGGTAAAGAAATCTGCCTTTGATGAAGTGGGAGGACTGACAGAGGAACTGGCAGTTGCCTTTAATGATATTGATTTCTGCATGAAACTTCGGGAAGCCGGATATCTTATTGTGTATAATCCATATGCGGAACTTTATCATTATGAGTCCAAGTCCAGAGGTCTGGAAGATACCCCGGAAAAAGTTGCCAGATTCAACAAAGAAATGCAGATTTTTGAGAGACGGTGGCCGGATATCTTACGAAATGGTGATCCATATTATAATCCAAATCTTACCCTGAAAAGTCAGGACTTTTCTCTGAGACGGATCTGAGAGAATGATTATGGACAAAACAAAAAAAAGAAAACAGGATTTACTGACAGTTTTTGCGCTGGTGACCATGCTGGGGCTCAGTTGTCTGGTTATATTTAAAGATTACCTTCTTGGTAATCAGCTTCTGGTTTTCAATGATATTGGAAGTGATACTTGGCAGCAGTACATTATGAACTACACCAGTATTGTGAATCACTTAAGAGCAGGAGACTTTTCCCTGTGGGATTTCAGCAACGGGCTGGGGATCAATATGTTCAATTTTAATCTGTTTGATCCCTTCCTGATGCTTCTGTATGCTTTTGGTGTGCTGAAAGGGCCTGCACATATGCTGATTTTCATCAATATCATTCAGGATCGTATAGCTCTCTCTCGCCCAGTCCTGATACTGGAAACCAGTCTGTGCAAATCCCTGACGGTTTCCAATGGAAAGCAGCACATCACTGTTCTGCAGGGCAAAATTTCCTGCTCTCGTTCCTGTTCCGCCGCTCCGGCCCGCAAAATACGGATGGTCGGATTCCAGTGCATCTACACTGCTCATCCCTGTCACAACCGGCACGCCAAGCACATCAACAAGTTCATGAAACTCCCTGATCGCGCCTGCAAGGCGGACACCATTTCCCGGTGATAATACCGGGCGATGGCTTTCCTCTATTTTATCAAGGATCTTCTCTATTGTTTCCTGCAGGATCTCCTGTGGTCTCTGTTCCGGATTTTCTGCAGGATCATAAGCTCGGAGACTCTCTGTCTCTATGATCGCGCCCTGCACATCCAGTGGAAGATCCAGCCAGACTGGTCCTGGTCTTCCTGTTGCTGCCATGTAGAGTGCTTTTTCCAGATGATAACGGATGTCTTCCGGATGAATGACCATATGTGCATATTTGGTGATAGAAGCGACTACAGGAACAATATTACACTCCTGAACGCCCATGCTTCGAAGCGGAAGCCCGCTTGCCGGGACGGTTGTCGCATATCTCGCCTGTCCGGAAAAAACAAGCATCGGAATGGAATCCATCCATCCGCCCAGGACGCCTGTGATGGCATTTGTTGCCCCGGGTCCTGTCGTCACACAGACAGCAGCCATACGATTATCCATCCGTGCGTATGCCTCCGCTGCCATCGCACACGCCTGCTCATGATGCTGATAGGTACAGTGAAGCTTCGGATGATGACCGAAGGCATCATTCATATGCATGGCACCGCCGCCGGTCACTGTAAACACATCCCGGATTCCCCACTGTGCAATATACTCAGCTATATAATCAGATACTTTCTGTTTCATTACGCCTGTTTCCTTCCGTCCCATTTGTTTTCGCATACCATAAACTTGCCGGAGGCCTGGATCGGGATCTGATCGACATAGGTTGTCTTTATATCGGCATCTTCACCGAGATAATGACGGTATGCTGCAAGAAGTTCTTCTTCATCCAGTTTTTCTCTGTCTGCATTGACAAGAAGTTCGTAATCCTTCTCTCCCCACTGGATACATTTCGCCTGATAGACAATGCCCTCGAATTTGAGAAGCGTATTCATAAATACATGGATGGAGAGTGGTTCGCCCTTGGTGTTGTACATCAGAGAACCTCTTCGGCCATAGATCTCGACATATTTTCCATGCATCCTGCCCTTATCATCCTTATACATTCTCATGATTCCCGTATCACCGGTATCATAACGGACCATAGGAAAAGTCTTATTGTAATAATCTGTCACCACAATCCTTCCCAGTTCTCCTTCTTCTGCCGGCTCATCGCAGTCCAGCTTCAGAATCTCCGGATAAAAATTGTAGAGGTCAATGGTATATTCCGGATCCTCGTCAAGCTGGATCGCAATAAAACCATTTTCATTGTTTCCATAAGAGCGGACCGGAGAAAATCCAAACAGTTCTTTTGTCAGATCATAGGTTTCCTGCGGCAGTGCCTCTCCCATGGAAAAGACCATCTCCACTGACCACTTGCTGATGTCTCTTCCTGTTCTTCTGATGTACTGTGTCAGTGCTGTCAGCGCACTGGAGTAAGTAACCAGCACCTGGATCTTCTGTTTCTCGATATCCCGGCAGATTTTGTCCAGGGAATCGTCTCCCATATTGGAGATATCCACCATGATCAGATTATTTTTGAAAGATTTCCACTTACTGATCGTATTTTTTCCCTTTATCCACGCACGGAACTCTCCGCGCTTCATTCCCATACGAAAACCATTCAGCTCCATAAAGGAAATAAAGTTCATGTTAACTCTGTTCATTTTGTCCCCATCACAGAGTACAGTAAAAGGAGCTCCTGTAGAACCACTTGTACTGAGGCGGAACAAACTGTCTTTTTTGTCCTGATAATTCTCACAGAGGATACGGTCTTTGTTCTGATTGTATTTCATTTTGGACATTACAGGAAATTCTGTAATGTCCGTTGTATCTGCATATTCTTTATAATAAGCGGAATGTTTTCTGGCATAATCAAGAAGAGCATCAATGCGTCTCTGGACATAGTCTTCTGTTACACCTTCCATAATCTCTCGCTTGTTTACTTTTTTTATCATTTCCAGCTTTCCACCCTGAAGTTTATCCAGAGTATTAAACGCTGTCCGTCTTAAAATCTCTCCTGCCTGCATTTTTTCTTCCTTTCATACGATCACAGGTTTTTAGATGTTGTTTTCTGCCTGCTGATTCTTGCCGGCCTTTATGATTCCCAGCAGGATCACTGCTGCCACACGCAGGGTATTGGCAATCAGCACAGCTTCTGCAAATCCCATTATGCCACCCCTGCCTGTGAAAATCAATACAAGGGCTACGATCACCACCAGATGGAAAATCTGAAGAAGAAGCTGCCATTTTTCTTCTGTAAAAGTCAGTACCACAATAAACAAATAAGCTGACAGCACTCCAAGGATCTGACTTAAATTTACAACAGTGATCATTTCTTTTACAGAATCATAAAGGTCTCCATAGAAAAGTCTGACAAATATAGGTGTACCAATCTGTGCACAGATAAAAAATACAAAGCTGACTGCTACACCGATTCCTGTAAACATCAGGAACTGTCTGCGGTTCATTCTCTCCTGTTTACGGGTAAGATAAGATATGATGATGGTATTTACCGGTGCAACCAGAAGTACCAGTGTTTTGCCAATAAGGGATGTCACATAATACTGGGTGACTGCAAGATGACCAATCAGGTTTTCAAGTACAAGTCGGTCTATATTCAGAGTCAGGTTAGTGATCAGATAGGAAAATACCAGAAATCCACCTCGTCTCAGAGCCTGTCCGAACCACTGACTTTTCCGGAAAAAATTTTTGAATACTGTTCCTGTCAGAACAAGATAAAGGATAGCTGCTGCTTCTCCTGTTACAAATACCAGAAACCAGTTTCCGGTAAGAAAATACAGACCAAAACCGACCAAATAACCTACAGTCAGTACACTGTAGTAAATAAAATATTTCTGATAATTCAGATTCAGACGATATTCCACATCTCCGTAATAACGGAAAATAGTTGTCATCAGAAGAAGTACTGTCCAGAAAATCACCATGGGTGATGTCATGGAAGACCTGGCTGCCAGAATGGAGATCAGTGTACCAATACCTCCAAAAGCAAGAAGAAGAATATTGTAGTCTCCGTTTGTTACCTGATAATCCCTTCGGACAACAAGGCGGCTGGTATTCAGCGCCTGTCCCACAGAAGGACAGAGGATTGCCACCAGCCCCATAAGATAAAGCAGCTCACCAAGCTGGTCGCTGCCCATGATACGGTTCAGCAGAGGATATACAATAACCTGCAGAACTCCGTTCATCAGCAGTGCTCCACCTATGGTGTATGCTGTATTCGATACGATTCTTTTTTGTTTGAAATTATTTTTTATTATATTTCTCACACCTGTTCTCAAATGATTTACGTTTGCCGGAATTCAGTACCGGAATTTCGTCAACATATTCTACTGTGATCTGCGCTTCTTCTCCGAAATATGGAGAAATAAAATTCAGAATTGCTTTTTCATCAATTTCGTCCTTGTTTCCATTCAGCCACAATGTATATCTGGCTACATCTTCCTGAATAAAACGATACTGATTGATTCCTTTTGCCATGGAAAGACCATTCAGCAGAACAAAAGGTGACACGATTCTTCCTTTACAATCATAAATCATATCTCCCCTGCGGCCATAAAGTTCTTTCAGATAGTATTTCACTCTGCCGTTTTTTTCGGTTTTTTCGTATACACCCAGATCTCCGTTATCGTAACGGATCAGCGGGATTGCATAGTTATAAAGGTCTGTAATAACAATACGTCCCAATTCGCCTGGTTCTGCCGGTTCATCACTGTCCAGTTTCAGGATCTCATAATAATAGCTTTCGGTATCTATACGATAACTTTCATCTTCTTCTCTCTGGATTCCCATGATTCCGTTTTCTTCGTTGGAATACCAGGAACGTACCGTACAGTTGAACTGTTTTTCCAGTTTGCGTCGTACTTCACTTGGCATACTCTCTGAAATGGGAAGAATAGCTTTTACGCAGAAATCACTGGTATCCAGATGATGTTCTTCGATAAAACGTCCGATTTCACCTAATGCTGCAGAATAACCAATAAGAACTTTTACTTTTTTGTTGCGGATCACAGATACCATCTCAGCCAGCTTCTTGTCATCCAGATTGGAGCAGTCCATCATGATCAGGTTCTCTGCAATCTGGGAAAATTTACTCTTTTTGGCATGATCGCCTACCCACATACGGATAAAAGCATTCTTCATGCCGATATAGTAACCTCCTGCAGCACCCAGAAAAATACTTGCTGCAGTATTGTGCAGAATCTTGTTACGGTTTTGGATCATGGCAAATGGAGTGCCTGTAGAACCACTTGTATACATAATACGATTGTCAGAAGCCTCTTTATAAATTCTGGACTGGCAGGCCTCGTAGTTGCTGCGATATGTATCTTTGGTCATTACCGGCATTTTTTCCAGAGGGGTATCTGCCGGATAATCTTTATAAAATTCGGTTGTCCGTACTGCATGAATGATCAGCTTGCGAATTTTTTCCTGTGTATGCTCTACAGGTGTTCCCTTGCGATAGCTGTCTCGGATCTCATCATAATATCTGCGGATCTTGCCGCCTTCCAGACGGTCTTTGATCCAGAATCCATACCAGCGTAATTTTTCATCAAATTCCATGTGGTTTCTCCTCCCTTTTCGGAATGTACTCTACTGACGGACAGCCTGGCAGATGACTTTTGCCATATAGTCGATCTTCTCATCGGTCATTCCCGGGTAAAGTCCTACCCAGAAGGTATCTTTCATGATGCGGTCTGTATTTTCCAGGCTTCCTGCAATGCGGTAGCCTTTGCCTGTTGCACGCATCTGGTCAAAACATGGATGTTTGGTAAGGTTTCCTGCAAAAAGCATTCGGGTCTGTACACCTTTGCTTTCGATATATGGAACTACTTTATTACGGTCAACGCCATCTTTACAGGTAAGAAGAAAACCAAACCAGCTGGGATCTGAGGACGGACATGGTTCCGGAAGAATATAAAATTCTTCCATGCCTTCCAGTCCTTTGCGGAGGCGGGCATAATTATAACGTCTTCTTTCAACAAATCCCGGGAATTTTTCAAGCTGTGCACATCCGATAGCAGCCTGCATATCTGTAGCTTTCAGATTGTATCCAAAGTGGGAATATACGTACTTGTGATCGTATCCCAGTGGGAGTTCACCATACTGTCTGTCAAAGCGGTGTCCGCAAAGGTTGTCTTTACCAGATGGACAGCTGCAATCGCGTCCCCAGTCTCTCAGGGAACGGACAATCTTGTGAAGGAGTGGGTTGTCTGTGTAAACAGCTCCACCTTCTCCCATTGTCATGTGATGTGGCGGATAGAAGCTGGATGTTCCGATATCTCCAATGGTTCCGGTAAGTTTCTTTTCTCCGTCGATCTCGTATTCTGACCCCAGTGCGTCGCAGTTGTCTTCGATGAGCCACAGGTTATGTTTCTGGCAGAATTCTTTGACTTTTTTGAGGTCAAATGGATTGCCCAGGGTATGGGCGATCATGACTGCCTTGGTTTTCGGGGAAAGTGCTTCTTCCAATTTGTCAGCGTCGATGTTGTACTGTGGAATGGTCACATCTATGAATACTGGTTCTGCACCGTACTGGATCATTGGCGCTACGGTTGTAGGGAATCCTGCTGCTACGGTGATCACTTCATCTCCTGGGAGTAACTGGCGCTCTTTCAGAAGTGGAGATGTCAGTGCCATGAATGCCAGAAGGTTGGCGGATGAGCCTGAGTTTACCAGGGAGCAGAAACGGATTCCCAGGTATCTGGCGAAGTTTTTTTCAAACTGATCTGCATATCTGCCTGCGGTAAGCCAGAATTCCAGGGCACTGTCTACCAGGTTGGTCATTTCTTTGGAGTCGTAGACTCTGGATGCGTAAGGAATGCGGTCTCCTTCCTGGAAGGGTTTCTGCTGGTTGTGGTATTTCTGACAGTAGGTATCTACCATTTCCAGGATCTGGTCTTTTGCCTGCTGTTCGGTCATATTTTCAAACATGTGGGTTCTCCTTTATTATTTATTGGTTCGTTATCGCTTCGAGAAAGTCATGAATCTGGGTGGACATAACTTTATTTACGTCTTCTCCTGCCTGCCAGGATTTGGTCCAGGATACGGTCTGCTGAATGGCTTTCGCTACACCCCAGGCTGGTTTCCAGTGGAAAGTCTGGCGAAGTCGTGAGCAATCCAGTTTCAGGAAGTTAGCTTCATGGGGACCGCCTGCGAAATGATTTTCCCAGGTCTGACCTTCTCCCCATGACTGGCAGAACAATTCGGTAAGTTCTCCGGTAGTAACGCAGTCTTCATCACCAGGTCCTACATTATAGTAGCCCTCAAAGGTGGAGTCTTCATACTGACAGGCTGCGATCATAAGATATGCATACAGAGGCTCCAGTACATGCTGATACGGTCTGGTGGAATGTGGATTCCTCACCTGGATCGGAGTACCGGATAATGCTGCACGAATGCAATCCGGTACAATACGGTCTGTAGCAAAATCTCCACCACCAATTACGTTTCCTGCTCTTGCTGTAGATATGGTCACATCTCTGTCAGCAAAGAAAGAATTCTTATAGCTGTGTGTAACCAGCTCAGAGCAGGACTTACTGTTGGAATACGGATCAAAGCCATCCAGCGGATCATTTTCACGATATCCCCATTCCCACTCTCTGTTGTGGTAAACCTTGTCTGTAGTTACATTCAGGAAAGACCTTACAGAATCTGTCTGACGAATGCATTCCAGGATATTTACAGTTCCCATTACATTGGTTTCGTATGTGTATACAGGGTTTTTGTAAGATTCTCTTACAATCGGCTGCGCCGCCAGATGAAGTACGATCTCCGGCTTTGTGGTCCGGAATACTTTCATAAGGCTTTCCAGATCCCGTATATCGCCAATTACAGAATGCATCTGGCTTCCCAGATCTGCCAGCCTGAAAAGTGACGGATCTGTAGGTGGCTCCAGGGAATATCCGGTTACGTCTGCCCCAAGATCCAAAAGCATCCGGCAGAGCCAGGAACCCTTGAATCCTGTATGTCCTGTTATCAAGACTTTTTTATTTTTGTAGAAATTAAGATCAAAATAACTCATTTTCGTTTTTGACTCCTGTGTTTTCATTAATTATCATTGTAGTCAGGTAGATTATACGCTTTTTAACCGTCTCTTTTCAATCATATTTTCCCAAAGTTTCCGGCAATCTTTACCAGAATCTCAGAAATCTTCTTCATATCCTGAATACAGATATATTCATATCGTCCATGGAAATTATAACCGCCGGTACATAAGTTTGGACAGGGCAGTCCCTCATAAGAAAGTCTGGCACCGTCTGTTCCACCTCTGATCGGCAAAACTATCGGCTCTACACCGAGTTCTCTCATTACTTCCTGCGCAATTTCTATAAGATATTTATGCGGTTCTATTTTTTCTTTCATATTGTAATAAGAATCTTTTAGAATCAGATCTACCGTTCCCTCTCCATACTTCTGATTCATATAAGAGGCTATAGAGGTGACCAGCGATTTCTTATCCTGAAATTTTTGCCAGTCGTGATCTCTGATGATATAGTCCAGGACGGTCTCTTCCACATCACCCTTCATGGAATCCAGGTGAAAAAATCCCTCATATCCATCTGTACAGGCAGGATTAGCGAATACCGGCAACATCTGATGAAATTCCATTCCCAGAAGAAGAGAATTCTTCATCTGTCCTCTGGCTGATCCCGGATGTATATTGATTCCATGAATCAGGACTTTGGCTGAGGCCGCATTAAAATTCTCGTATTCAAGTTCTCCAAGTCCACCGCCATCTACTGTATAGGCAACATCTGCACCAAACCCTTTCAGGTCAAAAAAGTCTGCACCTCTGCCAACTTCTTCATCTGGTGTGAAACCGATACAGACCTCCCCATGCTTCACTTCCGGATGCTCCAGCAGATACTCTGCCATGGTCATGATCTCTGCAAGTCCAGCCTTGTCATCTGCTCCAAGAAGAGTGGTCCCATCAGATGTGATAATATCCTTTCCTTTGTGAAGCAAAAGTTCCGGAAACTGTTCCGGCGTCAGCTGAATCTGCTTTTCTTTATTGAGGATCAAAGTTCCACCGTCATAATTTCTGTGAATCTGAGGCCGAACGTCTGTACCTGAGCAGGAAGGTGCTGTGTCCATATGGGAAATAAATCCTACTGCCGGAATCTTCTTCTCTGCGTCAGCTTTCATATTAGAAGGAATTCTGGCATAAACATAACCATATTCATCAATTTTAACATCGGAAAGACCGAGTTCATTCATCTCCTCAACGAGAAGATTTCCCAGATCCAGCTGTCTTTTGGTAGTTGGAACCGTTGTACTGTCTTCATCACTTGAAGTCCAGACAGTTACATATTTCAAAAAGCGTTCATAGGCTTTCATATCACAATCTCCTTAGTTTTTCGAGAAAAACAGCCCGGACACTATATCCGGGCCGTATCTTTATAAAATAATCTTATGCCTGGTGGGTATATCCGAAGAAGAAATATCCAAGTGGGCAATAATACATTCCTTCGATACCATCTGCAAGCATGTATTTCTGAGTATAGAAGTACAGCGGAGCTAAAGCGTTGTCTTCGCCGATGATCTTATCCTCAGCTTTATGAAGCAGTTCCATACGTTCTTTGACATCTGTTGTAGTTTTTGCTTCTTTGATAAGAGAATCATACTCTTCGTTTGAATACTGAGCGTCGTTGTTTCCGCCGCCAGTCATCCACATATCAAGGAAGGAAATCGGGTCATTGTAGTCAGCGATCCAGCCGTTACGTGCGATGGAGTAGTCTCCGTCTTTACGTGTCTGCAGGAATGCTGCCCACTCCTGGTTATTCAGGGTTACTTTTACGCCCAGTTCTTCTTCCCACATGAACTGCAGAGCTTCTGCTACAGCTTTGTGAGCATCACTTGTGTTATAGAGATATTCTACAACCGGGAAGCCTTCTCCGTTTTCATATCCTGCCTCCTCCCTCATCCTGGCGATCCTGTGCTTTAAGATATCCGGCATCTCCACCTTTGGCGCGTCGGGATGGAGCAGCCAGGTGGCGGCATAATGGGTATCAGAGATCTTAAAGTACGGCGGCTCCTTTTCAAAATCGATCTTCATGGCATACTTATTCCTGGCCGCAAAGGCATCTCCCTTGGGCGGATGCAGCATGTTGGGCGGCGCACCGGGAATGGCAAACAGCGTCTCCTCCGTGTGAAGGTCCGGCATAGCCGAAAGGAGCGCCCAGGTATAAGGATGGGCCGGACGGTAGAAAATATCCTCGCAGGTCCCCACTTCCACAATACCGCCCGCATACATCA
>OLOA01004641.1_pt1 | contig 10204 bp, 18 predicted proteins | sample 1672201 | NCBI WGS metagenome assembly OLOA01 (sample SAMEA3136658, study PRJEB25190) | human gut metagenome
GCCTTCACACCTTCAACACTTGCATTAATTTGGAAAGATGTAAGGACACTTTTTATTTCTTCAACATCTGATTTTGAAAAATTAAGATTTGATGATAATTTTAAATCATATATGGCCGCCTCATCATAAGCATCATCTAAGCTTTTTAGCATATCAGGTGCAGTTGATTTAAGTCCCACATATACAAATACACCTAAAAAAGCCATTACTAAAAGTGATAAAAAGCGGAAAAATTGACTTTTAATTTCTCTAATACTAAGTGTAAAAATACGATTTTTCATAAAATCACCACTCAATCATTTCAATTGGCGTTGGATTTTTATTAATCTCAATTTTAGTAACTGTTCCATTTTTTTTTGATATTTTCAAGAATTATTTTATCAATATCATTATCTTTCATATTAACACCTCAATACATTAATTATATCATTATATAAATATATTTTACTATTAAATAAAAAAATGAACTTCTTTTAAGTTCATTTTTTTAATATTTATAATTGAATACCATAGTTGTTATTTTCTGTTACAGATTCTGAAACAGTGAAAATAAGAAGAACAATGGCTCCCACAAGTGGAACTAATGAAATAAACCACCAGCCACCAGATCTATTAGTATCATGTAATCTTCTAACAGTCAATGCAATGCCAGGTATTATCATTACAATAGAATATAAAGTTGAAATATAACTAAAAATATTACTTTTTGTCAAACCTGATAAAAAACCTAATGCAAATCCTATAATCAAATTCATTAAAAATGTTAACCAATAATCTCTTCTAGTAGTTCTATCTCTAAAATTACCATAATTAGTCCACATCTTTTTATAAGCCTCTACCATACTAAATAAACTCCTTCCTACTATAATTGTAAATTCTTACATTGGATTTAACAAGAATTTTTGTAAAATACACTGTCAAATGTGTAAAAATTAATAATAAAAAAACTTATGTTAATTAAATAATACATAAGCTTAAATAATATTATTAATTTTTTAATATTTTAGTTTTCTTTAATTGCTTATTTAAATCCACTCTATTTTCAAAAAATTGATTTACTTTTTCAAGTTCTTCTTTTGTAATTGAATCGACATATTCAAGAGTTATCAACTCTCTTACTTTATCATAATATGGTATAACAGATTTTTGATTTTTATTAAGTTCTTTTAATTCAACTAATCTTTGAAGATTATTTAATTTTTCCTTTTTTTCAGTTATATTTAAATTATCTATAGCAGTTAATTCTCCTGATGTTTCAGTAATTCTTTCATCAATTGTTTTAATAGTTATTTCTGAATTTTGATTATAAATAACATCCAATGCCTGAACATTACCATTTAATAAATTATCTATAGCAGTTACCAATGTCGGATAATTATATTTATCATATGAATAATGGTATAACTTTTGATCTGGCCATTGTAAATTATCTCTTGACTCACGAATTCTTATAAATTTCTCATGATAATTTCTAATTTGTAAATAATCAAATTTATTAGGCCCCTCTGTTCCATCATATTCATAATGTTCAATTTCGCTACACTTATTTATAATTTCAATTTTTAATTTTTCTAACTCTTCTTTTGAAAAACTAACAAAATATTTTTCAATAGTATATTTTTGTTCAAGAAAATAATACATTTTACACCCTCCTAACTTCAATTATATCATATACTAAAATAATTCGAAAATTTTTATTCAATAAATATAAAATTTATTTTAAAATATTCAATATTAAATTACTCCATTATGATCATAATAATTTTCTATTTTCTTGCTAAGGTTCCATTAAAGCATAGTTCTTTTGATCTATTATTATAAAAGTTATCTAAAACTTCTGATAACTGCCAATTATACTTTTTTATTAATGGTTTAAACATTTCAATTTTATAATCAGGCAATGTTATTAAAGGCTTTTTTGTTTCTAAATAATTAAATGATTGTTCAATTATTTTTGTTCCTATTCCCTGATTTCTATATTTTTTACAAACATATATCATACAAATTTTTTTCTCATCTCTAGTTTTTTTTAAACATATTGCAGCAATAATTTTATTATTATATCTAACAAATAATATGTCTCTTTCTCCACTAATAATGCCTGGAATTTGCTTATTAAAGTACAAATTCTTGTAAGTAGGATAATCATACAAATTTAATGTAAATTGATAAATATCATTTGATATCTTTTCAAAATTTTGTTCTGATATCTCTCTAATACTTTTTAAAACTTTCAACTTCAAACACAATATACCTCAATAATTTTTTATAATTAATGCTTTTTTCGTATTAACTTCTTTTGTTTATTATTTAAAAGCTCTCTTTTTGCATAGAAATCTAAAATAACATTCTCTAAAAAGTTTACATACCCTTCATTATTTAAAGAATATTTTTTCTATATGATTATCTAATTCACCATGTGTCATTCCATTTGTTCTCACTGCAACATCTACACCTATTCTCACATTTTCTTCACTTTTGTAAATATTATTACCAATTTTTATTCAACATTCAAAATATTCAATCTTATCCTCAGGATTATTCATTCTCACTCCACAACCATGTGGTGTCAAAGTTATATTTTTACCATCTAATACTATATTATTTAAATTGTTAGAATCAATCTCAGGATGTACTAAAAAGATATCATTCTTAGGAGCAGTCAAAAGTGTATAATCTAATTGCTCCCACTGACTTCCAATACATATTGAATTTATAGTTGGCATGCCATAATGACTTATATTGATTTTCTCATTTTAATTTCATAGTTAACAAAGTCTAGCTTTTCATAAATATGTTTAGCTATTATATTATTGTACATAACTTTTATATCTATATATCTTACATTCATATTTTGAATTCGTAAAATTGCTTCTGTTAATAGTGATTTTGCTATACCTTTATTTCTATATTCTTTTTCAACATACAATCCATCTAATAAACAAGTATTATCATCCATTTTTCTAATTAATATATATCCAACTATAATATTATTTATGTACTTGGCTAGTATGATAATATTTTCATCATTTAACATTGTATTAAAATGATTAGTAACTACGTAATTTTCATCTATTGTATCGTTATATTGTCGTTCATCTTGTATTAATTTGGTTAATAATTCATCACATCTATTGGCATCAGCAATATTTGTAACCTGCTTTATTTCACTTTTCATAATTTTCCTCCTGTTAATTTATTATTTTCATCTATATTCTGAATCTATAATATTTTTATCACAAATAAGTATTTCTAATTGTCTTCTTGCAGTTTGATTTAATTTTTCTATTCTTTCTTTTTGACTTATATTATCATCAATCATACTGTCATTTAATACTTCAATATTACTTAACAATACTAAATGTAGAATGTCTGTATAGTCTCTAATATTTCCTTTTTTAGCAAGTTCTGGATTTTCTTGTCTCCATTCTTTAGCAGTCATTCCAAATAACGCTACATTTAATACATCTGCTTCTTCAGCATATACAAATCTTTTTTTGTTCTTCTGTTAGTGTAGCAACTATATAATTTTTAAATGCATCTGTATGAACTACATAGTTTAATTTATATAATAACCTATTAGCATGCCATTCAATTTTTTGTTGATAACTTTCATTACTTTTTAATCTTTTAAATTCCTTTATTAAATAAAGTTTAAATTCAGGACTTAACCAACTAGCAAATTCAAATGCAATATCAGGATGCGCAAATGTTCCACCATCATATCTTCCAGATTTTGAAACAATTCCAATTGCATTAGTTTCTTTAATCCATTTTTGTAGGGACATTTTAAATTTATTACTACCTGCTTCGTTTTTAAAGGTAGCGAATTAGCCCCTTTAAAATTTTTGTTATTCATAATCGGTAAGTGATATATAATCTACATCTCCAATTCTCATTATTCCTATTTTATTATCTATAACATTTATTTCAGTTTTTACTAAATCTTTTGCCATATTTTTGCTCCTTTCTAAATAGTCAGACTTATCTAACTAATCGTCTTCCTATATCGATTTTATCATAAAATTTAGTTAATTATCTTTATAATTCAAAATAATCTTTCTTTTTTTCTTCTTTATTTTCTTTTTTAATAGTAATATCACAAATTCTTTTATATTCATTTTCAGTCAGTATATTATTCTCCATTAAGTCATCTACAACATCTTTATATTTACTTTTTATCAAACAAAGAAAAAAGTAGCAATACTTTGCTACTAATTATTTTATAATTTATATTTAAAATACTAAATTTTATCTAATTTCAGAAATACTTTGAGAAACAATTTTAGTATAAACATAATTATAAATCATTTCTACTATCTGACCTATGTAAGTACAAAAAGGATTGTGAATAAAAGAACATAAAGTTCTAAGAGTTTTTGCTATACCTGAATGTAATGTTGGTCTAGTATTAGTTTCTTTTGATTTTATTTGTAAATAATGTTGTCTTATTGATATAACTGGAAAAACTAACATAAAAACTATCTGTACAAGAAAATAAATTAAAAAGATAATTATATCCGGATTATATAATCTATATAAAACAAATGCCATTATAATCGAAGATAAAATGAGTACAACAGCTAATTTATAGCCATTTTTTAAATGTTCTTTAAAAGAAAATTTTTCTTTACTTACATCTATATGTACTGCCGTTTGAATTGCATATATCATATCCCATTGCGTATCTGAAACAATACCAACAAAGGTAGAAGCCAATATATATTCCATTCCAAATGAATAAGAATTAATATGTCCAAAAAAATAAATAATGAACATCGATATATTTTCTACAATTCCAATGGAACTATTTTTAATATTGTCGAGTAATGAAATATTAATTTTAAACTTTTTAATATTTAAAAACAAAATAATAAGTAATAAAAATCCCATTGTAATTAGTGTTATAATTGATGTTATATATTGGCTTTTAGTAATAATTGCTAAAACTACAACTAATATTAAATTAACAATATTAAACAATATGCTTATTAAATTGGCTATTTTATTTTCTTTTTCATAATATAATTTTTCTAATACAAGTTTAAGCACATAAGAATAAAAAATGTTAAACAAGGAATAAATTGTAAATATTCTAAAAACTGATACATTAACATTCATTATTAATAGAAAAATATTGCATTTAAAAATCAATATTAATAAAATTAGCGTTCCTACTAATATTCCTAAGAAAATATTAGAATAAACTATATTTTTATCTTTCTTTTTTTCTGCCGTAATATTAGGACCTACAGCAAAAATATAATAAAATATAGAAAATAGAAATTGAATAGGATATGTAATTGAAAATGTAACAACTAAATCTTTAGATAATATAAGACCTAATGCATTCCATATTACAATAGGTATTATTGATAATAATAAAGTATCAAAACTAATTTGTACTAATCTCTTCATTTTTAATTACATTTGTTATTTGGTAATAAACATCGTACCAAGTATATGCTCTAAAAACATTTTTACCATTGCATATCTTATTATATGCTGCATTAAAACATACAACTGGTATAATCTTAGATATATTATTAATATTTTCCACTTTATCTTCTATCATTATACTTATATTATTTTCTTTACATATTTCAAACTTATCTTCTGGACTAAAAATTATTTTATCATAATTTATACTATTTTCTTTTAACCATTCTATTACAATGTTTCTCATTTCTTTTCCTAAATTATCGTTTCTATCAGTAAGATATCTCGCTGTTATTATATATATTTCATAACCTTTATCTTTTAATTTATCTATAACTTCACCAGCAAATTTTCTTGCAGGTTCATTTTTAGCATAGCCATATAAATAATCATGCCAAAACTCAGAGTCCATTTCTTTTGTCACATTAAAAACAGTATCACTATCATATGCATCTGGATTTGCAATATTCTTATTATATTTTATAAAAAATTTACTACCAAATTCTAATTGCCATTTTTCAAAATCTGTTAAAACACCATCTATATCTATTCCTATTCTCATAAATTTTCACCTACTTTTTATTTATTAATTTTATATTGTCTAATTTTTCTGGATGATATTGAACACCAATTATATTACCATCTTCTATAGCTTCTCTTATCCCATCTTCACTAACTGCTGTCACTTTAAAATTTGATGCCAAATTCCTTATTGCTTGTCTATGATATAAATTAACTTCAATTACCTCTTGTTTATATACATTATTTAGAAAAGAATTTAAATCTTAATATTATGCGTACTTCCATCATATAATTTGTGATTTAAAATATTTTGATTTAAATCTCCACCAAAATATACATTTAAAGTTTGAAGTCAACCACATATTTCCAAAATAGGTTTATTGTATTTTACAAACAAATCTATTACTTTTTTATCTAATTTATATTCATCATATTTATATTTTTCCCCAGAAATGGAATATCATTATAATATTTTGGATCTACACCTATAGCACTTCCAGGTAATATTAATGCATCACATATATTAGCTATTTCTTCTGAACTATTTTCTGATATTATTGGAATTATTAAAGCCTCTAATTCATAAAATATTTTTTTATATGCTTCATCTAATATATATCTTATATTAAATGGATAATCATCTTTATAATTCTCCATTTTACAAATAATTGCTACTTTCAAATTTTCACCTCAATTAATACTTTTGTATTTAACTATACTAATTATAGCATAAAAACATCTTTTTTTATTAAATATGTAAAACCTTTATATTACAATTCAAAATCATCATTTTTATTTTTTGATTCTTTTTCTTTTGAATAATCATAATTATCTTTTATATCTTTAATTTCCTTATCATTTATAATTCCATGAGTATATAAGTCAACTGAAAAGTCATAATATTTATCTTTTTCTTTTTTATTAAACATTCTATCCTTTAAGAATTTAATAAGTTTATCAAATAATTTTTGTAAAGTATCTAATGAAGTTTTTAATAAATTATTTTCTTCTTTTAATTCATTTATTTCATCATCTTTTTTCTTTACCTTATCATCTAGTGTTTTCACTCTTAACTCTAAACTATTATTATTTTCAGTTAATATATTAATTTGTTCACGATTATATTTAAGTTCTTCATCAACATTAGTTAATGTTATAGATAATTCTTGTATATTTTGATATTCATTATTCGTTGTTTTAAAGATTCTTCAATCTCTATTTCTTTTTTAATAAACTTAATCATAGATTCCACCTTTCTATGATTTTTTCTTATAAAACGAAAAAATCAATCATTTCTGATTGATTCTATATATCAAAGCTCGAATAGTTCGAACAGATTCGCCAATGGTGCCCTTTTGGTGAAAGTATAACAACCACTAGGTATAAATTTATAGGTAGTAATAAATTGCTAACTAATATAAGTATAACATGAAATATTAAAATTATATTAAAATTTTGAATTAATAATATTTATTTGTTATTCAGCACTATGTCATCTATATACCTTCATCAGTTCTTTGTTAAAATAATTCAATTATTTGATTATTGTCTCTATGTTTTTTCATTAACATGTTAATTAGTCAAAAAGTCTACAATCATGCATATAGAAAAATTGTAAACTTACTTTATCAGCAACCCATAATTTTTATATAATAGTTTTTTTTAAAGTTTTTACAAATCTCTGTTGCAAGAATGGTTTGGCAAATTGTTCTTCTAAAGTTAAAACACTATTTTTATATCTACTATATGCTTTATCAAAGTTTCCTTGTTCAATTTGTTCAACGCAATAATCAACTACATTATCATAAATGTAATCATAAATGATGTAAGCTCTTTCTTCATTATTAATACTTTCTACAATAATTGGTGCTACTTCATAATAATGTTCTATATCTTCTTTTGATACAAAATTGTCTCTAAACCATCTTAATATTGTTAATTCATAACAATTATCATCAAACTTTTCTTGAAAATATTTCATGCAAGCTGAAGTTAAATAACATTTAATATCAGTATGTTCTGTACTACCGTTTGTTGTGTCTATAATATGTGCGGATTTCGAATCACTATCGACTGCTATATGAATTGATTCATGTGGACCCTTAGGATCTGATGTATATACATCAATTTTAGTATCGTATTTACTACTATTTGGAGTAGTTACTTTTATTATTGGTTTATCATCTGCCATCTTTATCACTCTCTTTCTTTATTTTAGATAAAATCTTACCAATTTGGAATATAGAATATGATATACCTTCTATATGAAATTTATTATCAAATTCTACTAAACATAGTTCTAATTGTGAAATAATAGATTCTATTTCTTTATATTCACTCATAATTAATTCATAATTTTTTATTTTGTAACATTTTTGCCAACATTTTATTTTTTTATAAACATAGTTTAAATATTCAATTATTTGTTTTTTAGATAATTCTAGGTATGTTTTATCTTCTAAATCTTTGGCCTCATCTATGGCATGTTCTAAATTCGACAATACATAGCTCAAATTACCAGAAAAACTTAGATTCATTTTTTTATTTTCTTCCATAAAACTCCTTTCTTGAAAAATATTATATATCCAAAATTATAAAATTACAAATTTAAAGAAAATCATAATAATTATTAGCAGGATAAAGGGAATGATAGCATTACTATATATAAATACTTATATTATATGGTTTTATAATGCTATCATTTCTTATTTTGCACTTGCAAAATACACTAATATGGAGCAATTACTCCATATATGTTAAATTTTCCCTTATTTTATAGGGAATTATAATAATTTTATGAACATCCATATTACGGATGTTTTATATTTTTTATGGTGTAAATATGGATGTTTTATTTTTATTAAATACTATCACATATTTCTTTAAATTTCTTAAAAAAATCTTTAAAAAGCTGTTTTCCATTTTGACTTTGGAAATTATCCCATTTTTCTTTTGATACTATTGGTTCAACTACATTTTCGTAATATATAGGGTGCTTTGTTCTTTTACCATTTACAAAATCTCCTTTATAAAGCTCATTAGATAATATTTTTTGAATAGTAGAGTCATACCAATTTGTTTTATTTAATACTTGCTCTTTATTAAATATATTTGCGATAGTTTGATGACTTTTTCCTTCTAAATATAAATCAAATACTCTAACAATAATATCTTTTGTAAGAGGATCTGGTACTAACTTTTTATTATCTCTTGTAAAACCTAGTGGACTACGATTTGGAATATTACCTGATTTAATAGCTCCAACCATTCCAAATTTTGTTCTTTCGCTACATTTTTCTATTTCATTTTGACTAACACTAGTCATTATTCTCATAACCATTCTACCATTTGAAGTAGTAGTATTAGATTCATCTGCCATACAATCAATATCACACTCATAATCGTTAACAAACTTCATTAATTTTTCAATATCATAAACACTTCTTGTTAATCTATCTAATTTAAAAGCAATTATAACATTAATCTTTTTATCTTTAATATCTTGTATCATTTCTTGATATGATGGTCTTTTATCATTTTTAGCACTTATTCCTGAATTCTCATATACTTTGTAAATATCATAACCTTTAAACTTACAAAACTCTCTTAATTTTTCTTCTTGTTCTGGTAAACTAAATCCTTCTCGTTTTTGGTCTAATGTAGATACTCTTTTATAAATACCTGCAATTTTTCTTTTTTCATCCATATTTTTTAACACTTCCTTTCATATGTTTGGCACTTTAAATTCAAAAAAAGGGGGTCAAAAATACTAGATAATACTAATACCTTTGACTCCCTTTAAAATAAAGTATAAATTTTTTAAATATGTTATATGTGCTTTTAATCATAGAAGTACCTCTCTTTCCCCTTAAAAAGCGATACTACTTGCTTTTATTAGTTCTATACTGTATACATTTATTATTGATTTGTCAAGGTTTTAGTGGGCTTTAATATAATCTTCAAAATCTTTAAACTTAATTTTCTTTTCATAACCATTTATAAAAATGTCATCACTTTCATCAAATAATAGATAATTAATATCTTTAATTTTTACTATGTGAGGTTTAACATAGCTATATTAGTATTTTTAATACTCTTAACACTTCCATTAGTAATAGAATAGTCCACATAAGCAAACCTACAAATCATTTCTACCTTTCTTTTTAATTCTTCACTTATTACAAGTTCTTTAGTTTCTATTGTCATAACTCATCACTTTCCTTTCTTAAATAACAAAAAAACT
>OLOA01004654.1_pt1 | contig 10176 bp, 8 predicted proteins | sample 1672201 | NCBI WGS metagenome assembly OLOA01 (sample SAMEA3136658, study PRJEB25190) | human gut metagenome
TCCCGGGCAGGGGCGAAGGGACTGATGCAGATAATGCCGGATACCGGCTTTTGGATAGCAGAAAAACTGGGAGAAGAAGATTTTACGGAGGATGAGCTGTTTGAGCCAAAGGTGAATATACGCTTCGGCTGCTGGTATTTGAAATATCTGCTGGACAGCTTTTCCGGAAACAGAAAAACTGCGGTCGCAGCGTATAATGCGGGACCGGGAAACGTAAGGAAATGGCTTAACGATGAAAAATACTCCAAGGGCGGCGAACTCGATAGCATACCCTTCAAAGAAACCGCCCAATACGTTGAAAGGGTACAGCGGGCATATGATAAATACACAAAGCTATACGCGAATGAACTGGGTTAGGAGGATAGCGGCGTTCGCCATGGCGGCGTTGAGCCTCGCTATGCTGGGCTGCTCAAAAGGCGGCGAGCAACAGAAGGAAACGCTGGGGCTGGACATAGACGTGCCTATAACCGAGGAGACGCTGCCCGCAGCAGGCGGAGAGATAAAGATGTATATCCCCACCAATGCGGACCTCACCGACCCGCTTTCCGTAAACACAGAGGAGATGATGAATTTCTTTTCTCTGGTATACGAGAGCCTTATAACCATAAATAACGACGGAAAGCTAAATCCGGAGCTGGCTGAAAACTGGACCAGCGAGGACGGCGGCAAGACATGGACAGTAAACCTTCGCACCGGGGTTACATGGCATAAGGTGGGCAGAAATTTTACAGCCAATGACGTCACGGCCACATTCGAGAGGCTGAAGACGCTGGGGGCGGACAGCTACTATTACTACGCTGCCCGGGATATAGAATCCATAGAGGCTATAGACAACACGACTCTGAAGGTGGTAATGAAGGAAGGAGGCTACGCCTTCCTGTATGCTATGACCTTTCCTGTAATGATGAACGGTGAGCCGTCAGCATATCCACTTGGGACAGGCCCATATTATTACGATGGTTACTCCGGGGAGAGTTTACAGCTTACTGCCAACGATGGCTGGTGGAGGCAGCGGCCTTATATAGACAAATTCATCTTCATCGAACGCGACAGCAACGATACTGCCCTTGCTTCATATAATGCGGGCCAGCTGGACGTGGTGTCCACATCTGCCACTACCGTAGGCAAATACCGCCAGGACGGAATAACAAACGTGCAGGACGTGATGACGCAGAATGTCGAGATAATGCTGGTGAACAGCAATTCCCAGTCGCTCAACGACGTTAAGGTGCGTCAGGCTCTCGCATGTGCGCTGGATCGGAGCAAGATAATCTCAAATATTTATATGAACCGCGCTCAGGCCTGCGATGTGCCAATAGCGCCGGATTCATGGATATATGAGTCAAAATCAAAACTGTACGACTACAACACCGTAAAGGCGCTGGAACTGTTTGTGGAGGCGGGGTGGACGGACAGCGACGGAGACGGCAGGCTTGAGAAAAACGGTATGTCCCTCACCGAAATGAGCCTGAAGATACTGGTGAACGATTCTACGGACAGCACACGCAAGAACGCTGCCGCGGCCATAGCGGAGCAGCTTGAGGAGCTGGGCATAGCTACCGAGATAGTCGCCGCACCCTTTTCCGTGGCGTCAGATAAGAACGAGTATACCGACAAGCTGGCGGCGGGGGAATACGATATCGCCCTGGTCGGAATAAATGTCGGCAGAGACGGCGACATGCGGGACGTAATGGCACGGGACGGCAAGGCAAATTACGGCAACTACTATGATGCGGAGCTGTATGAGCTCGCCTGCGCCATGATGAAAGCCGGAGACGAGGCCTCATACCGCAGCGCTGCGTCAAAGTTTCAGCTTGCCTTCGCGGAGAGGCTGCCGTTCATACCGCTGTATTTCAGGCTGGACAGCATAGTATGCGCTGCCGAAATAAAAGGCATGACGGACGTGCGAGAACCGGATATAATGAGGAACGTGGATAAGTGGTATATATACACCACGGAAAAACAGAAATAGCATTATTGGAGAGACGATGGAAAAGAGAAACGTGACGGTATCCGCCATAGTGGCGGCCATTGTACTTATAGGCGATCAGCTCAGCAAGCACTGGGCGGAGACGTGGCTTCGGACCAATGGCGAGTATAAGATATGGGACGGGGTGCTGCACATGCGTTACGTGGAAAACCGGGGCGCGGCCTTCGGCATGATGCAGGGTGGGAAGTGGTTTTTCCTGGCGATTACCGGTATAGCCTGCGCGGCGATGCTGTATTTCCTCATAAAGGAACGCAAAAGGCTGCATTTTATGATGACCTTTTCCCTCGCGCTGCTGCTTTCCGGCGCGATAGGCAACCTTATAGACAGGGTAGCTCTCGGTTACGTCCGGGATATGATATACGTGGCGCTCATAGACTTTGCGGTGTTCAACGTAGCGGATATGGCGGTGACTGTAGGCTGCTGCCTTCTGGTTCTGGACCTGCTGTTTTTCAAGGGGAAGAAGTATATGGAAATGATGGATAAAAAGCCCCAAACCGGCGAGAACAGCTGATAAAAATGGCAAAGCTAAGGATCGAACAAGGCGGCGAAACGGAGGAATTTCAGGAGCAGGTGTTTACTGCGGATAAGGCAGGAGAACGGCTGGACGTATTCTGCGCCCGTGTAAGCGATAATACCCGCTCTGCCGTGCAGCGCATGATAATCAACGGAGACGTAACCCTCAACGGCACGCCCGCAAAATCAAAGGACAAGCTCAGGACAGGCGACGCCGTGACAATGGCCTTTCGCCCTCCTGAGGAAGTGGATATAGTGCCGCAGGACATACCAATAGACATAGTTTACGAGGATGCGGATATAGCGGTAATAGACAAGCCCAAGGGAATGGTGGTACACCCGGCTCCCGGCAATCCCAACGGCACGCTGGTAAACGCCCTCATGTATCACCTCGAGGGGCTTTCCGGCATAGGCGGAGAGATACGCCCCGGCATAGTCCACAGGATAGACAAGCTGACCTCGGGCCTTGTAGTCGTGGCGAAAAACGATATGGCTCACACCTCCCTTGCGGCGCAATTGAAGGACCACAGCGCTCGCAGGACGTATATAGCAATAGTGGACGGCAACATAAAGGAGGACAGCGGCACGGTGGATGCCCCCATAGGCCGGCATCCGGTGGACCGTAAAAAGATGGCCGTGGTGCAGGGCGGTCGCAATGCCGTGACTCATTGGCGGGTGCTGGAGAGATACGGCGCGTATACGCTTATCGAGGCGAGGCTGGAGACCGGCCGTACACACCAGATAAGGGTGCACATGGCATACATAAAGCACCCCGTATCGGGGGATACGATATACGGTGCGGCAAAGCCGAGGCTGGGTCTTGACGGGCAGGCGCTGCACGCCGCAAGGCTGGAGCTCACACATCCCCGCACCGGCGAGAGAATGGTATTTGCCGCAAAGGTGCCGGAATACTTCAGAAGCGCGCTTAAAAAGGCGGGAAGGACCGGGGAAAAGGACATAGAGGATACCTTAAAAGAGGCTTTTGGGGAGAGTTGAACCTATGAGCGCTAAGGACAGGAAGGACAGTAGGGACAAAAGGAAAAACAATGGCAACGCGCTGGCAGGCACGCTGTTTACAGCGGCAATGATATGCTGCTGCGTGCTGATATACCTGCTTTCCAAAGGCGGCAGGAATACCGCCAAAGATACCTCCATGGATATCCCGCCGCAGCCTACCGCCCAAATGGAAAGGGTATATCCCTCGGTTGAGGTGTTCTTTGAGAGGGCAAAGGGCTACGGCTTTGATGCTGAATACACCGAGGATGACGGCTATGCGCCGGACAAGGGCTATACGCTCAAGCGCGGCGGCCTTGACGGCGGGGCGCTGGTGCTGTCTATGCGGAATATGGGCGTGTGCGGCTTTACCCTGATGATACCTGCGGCGGCCAAGCCGGACGATCTGCCCGATGATCCCACGCCGGTGGAGCTTTCGCTGTATGAGCAGAGGCTTGGCAGGTATGAGGCGGAAAGCGCATGGCTGGATACAAACCTCGGCAGCCTTATAAGCGGAATAGACGTGGGCAGCGAGGTGACTTATGCGGACAAGGCGGATATGCTCGCGCTGATATGGCAGGCCGCAAAGGACGGCAAGGCGAAGGACATAAGCGGAGATTGGGGCAGGTTCTCCGTGAGCCGTAAGGAAGGCACGGATGGGAACGAAATATGCGTATCATTTTTGCTTAAGGACTGACGTATATAAAACTAAACCAAAGCTTAATCAACATTTGATGGGTTTGTAATACTTTTGTGATGAAATAGCTTATGGGGCAGGTTATAATAAACCTGCAAGTGAGAAATAGTTGGTCCCTTTCAAGGCTACCAAAGATTTTGCGGCTCCTGTTACAAACGGGAGCCGTTTTTCGTTGCCTGAAAAACGCTTTTGCATTAGAATATAAAATAAGATCGTTATAAATTGGGAGGTCAGATATGGACTTCATAGATAGATTTACAGAGGGAGCCCGCCGGGCGCTTGCATTGTCTCAGGACAGCGCCAAGGAGATGGGACATAATTACGTGGGCAGCGAGCATCTGCTGCTGGGGCTCATAAAAGAAGGCGAGGGTGCGGCGGCGCGCGCCCTGGCGCAGCTTGGCATACGGGAGGCGGACGTATCCGCACGGGCGGACGAGCTGGTAGGCCACGGGGATTACCACTTTACCGACAGCTTCGGCTATACCCCCCGCACAAAGAAGATACTCGAATTGAGCCTCTACGAGGCCAAGTCGCTTAAAAACAGCTATATAGGCACGGAGCACATACTGCTTGCCATCATACGGGAGAAGGACTGCGTCGCTGTGCGTATCCTGGAGGATCTCGGGGTGGACTTTACGCTGCTGTATCAGATGCTTGCGGGAACCACGAGGAAGCCGGAAAGCGCAAGGGCCGCGGCGGAGGAGGATGAAGGCACCCCTGTACTGAACAAGTACGGCCGCGACCTTACCAGGCAGGCGAAAAACGGCGAGCTCGACCCGGTGATAGGCCGTGAAAACGAGATACAGCGCATTATACAGATACTCTCCCGGCGGACCAAGAACAATCCGGTGCTCATTGGAGATCCCGGCGTGGGCAAAAGCGCGATAATAGAGGGACTGGCCCAGCGCATCGCTTCTGGCAACATACCGGAGCTACTCAAAAACAAGCGGGTGGTGACGCTGGATCTTGGCGGTATGCTGGCCGGCACAAAATACCGGGGTGAATTCGAAGAGCGCATAAAGGCCGCCATAGACGAACTCATCGAAAACAAGAATACAATACTCTTTATAGACGAGCTGCATACCATTGTGGGCGCGGGGGCTTCGGAGGGCAGCATAGACGCTTCCAACATCATGAAGCCCGCATTGGCCCGCGGCGAGATGCAGGTGATAGGCGCTACTACACTTGACGAGTATCGACGCTATATAGAAAAGGACGCGGCCCTGGAGCGGCGCTTTCAGCCAGTAACGGTAGGCGAACCCACAAAGGAAGAGGCGGTAGAGATACTTTTCGGCCTCAGGGACAGATATGAGGCCCACCACAAGGCCACCATCACCGACGAGGCCATACGGGCGGCGGTAGAGCTTTCGGACAGGTATATTTCGGACAGGTTTTTGCCGGACAAGGCGATCGACCTTATGGACGAGGCGGCGAGCCGCGTGCGCCTCGCGGCATTTGTAGCCCCGGCCGGAATGAAGGAGCTTGACGGCAAGCTTGCTGAGCTGCTCAAGGAAAAGGAAGAGGCGGTGAACAATCAGAACTTCGAGAGGGCGGCTGCCATAAGGGACGAGGAACGGGCTATACGGGACGAGATGACCTCAAGAAAGGCCAGCTGGGAACGGGAGCGGGAGGGCCGCAAGTGCGTCGTAACGGAAAACAGCATAGCGGAAGTAGTGAACGCATGGACGGGCATACCCGTGAACCGGCTCACGGAGGACGAGAGCGAGAAGCTGCTGCACCTCGAGGATGAGCTTCACAAGCGTGTCATAGGGCAGGACGAGGCGGTGGAGGCCGTAGCGCGGGCCATACGCCGGGCGCGGGCAGGACTCAAGGATCCCAAGCGCCCCATAGGCTCATATCTTTTCCTCGGCCCTACGGGAGTGGGCAAGACCGAGCTTTCAAAGGCGCTGGCCGAGGTGATGTTTTCGAATGAGGACGCCATGATACGTCTGGATATGTCGGAATATATGGAGTCACACAGCGTAAGCAAGCTGGTAGGTTCACCTCCGGGCTACGTGGGCTTCGACGAAGGCGGACAGCTTACTGAGCGGGTGCGCCGCAAGCCCTACTGCGTGATATTGCTGGACGAGATAGAAAAGGCGCACCCGGACGTGTTCAATATACTCCTGCAGGTGCTGGAGGACGGGCGGCTGACAGATTCCAAGGGAAGGACAGTGGACTTCCGCAACACAATAATAATCATGACCTCAAATATAGGCGCTGCGGCTGCGGCGGGTCGGAACACCGTAGGCTTCGGCAGCGAAAGCAAGGCCCTTACCTATGAGCGCATGAGGGAAGCCATGATGGGGGAGCTGAAGAAGACCTTTTCGCCGGAGTTCCTGAACAGGATAGACGAGATAATCGTGTTCCACCCGCTGGAGCAGGAGCAGGCGGCAAAGATAGTGCGCCTTATGCTAAAGGGGGTGGCTGATAGGCTTCGTGAGCGTGGTATAGATCTGACGTTCTCGGAGGGCGCAGTAGAGCAGCTTTCCAGGGACGGATTTGATCCCGTGTACGGCGCGCGGCCGCTCAGAAGGGCCATACAGCATCAGGTGGAGGACAGCCTCAGCGAGGAACTGCTGTCGGGGAAAATACGCCTTGGAGATAAAGTAAAAGCGAAAGCCAAGGGCGGAAAGCTTGCCTTTGAGAAAACGCATTAAAAAAAATCAGGTATTATTAACAATTTGTTTAAGGTATCCGGGGTTGCAAAGTGCGAACTTGGGTGTACAATAAAAAAGTACCTTTTAGGTGTATTTTTGACAACAGGTGCGAAATATGAAGGCATTGACGAAAAGGACAATTGCATTACTGCTTTGCATTATGGCGCTGATCAGCTTTAGCGCCGCTTTCGCTGTGCCTGTTACCGGCCGCGCCGCATACCCCGCAAGGCAGGCCGAAGGCACGCCTGCCCCTCAGGCTGCGGATACGCCTGAGCAGCCCCTCAAGGACGTGATCATAGGTATAGACCCCGGCCATCAGTTCAAGGCGGACAGCGGACAGGAGCAGATATCTCCCAATGACGAAAAGACCACCAAGGACCGCATGACAAGGGGCTGCACTGGCGTCCGCTCCGGCGTCAACGAATACGATGTGAACCTTGCCGTGTCCGTGAAGCTGATGGCGCTGCTTCAGGACGCCGGCGCTACAGTAGTCATGACGCGCACAAAAAACGACGTTTCGGTTTCCAACAAAGAGCGGGCTGAAATGATGAACGATGCGGGGGTGGATTTTTGGATAAGGATACACTGCAACAGTTCAACGTCAAAGCTGACTGAGGGCGCGCTGGTGATAGCGCCGTCAAAGCAGATGGCCATAGGCGCACAAAGCGAAGCACTGGGCAAGGCGCTGCTCGATGAATTCTGCGCTGCTACAGGCGCAATCAACAGGAGTGTGATCTATTCCGCCAGCCAGACCGGCTTTAACTGGTCGGATAGCCCGGTAGTGACCATCGAAATGGGGTATCTTTCCAATCCGCAGGAGGATACGAAATTATGCCGGGCGTCATATCAGGACGCATGTGCCGCAGGTATTTATAACGGCATAATAAAATACATGAATGGGAGGGACGAGCAATGAAAAAGATAACGGCGCTCGTCCTTGCAATTATAATGACGGCTGCCTTTACGGGCTGTGCCCCGAAAGAGGAACCGGCGGCCATCGAGGAGCCCCAGGCAACGCCTGAGCCGGAACCACAGGAAGTCGAGAGCACAATAGAGCAGAACCCGGTGTCGGCATTCTATGCCGGCTACAAGTCAGCCACAGAAGCCATGGAAGCTCTGTTCCGCAGCCGGCTTGAAGACGATAAAAGCGCGGAAGCGGCGGATACGCTGCTTTACCTTGCGGATCACGACATGCGGGTATCGGAGGGCAACGCCACCTTCGGCTGGCTGCTCTCCACGGATACGGCGGATCAGTTCGCTTCATCTGTGACGGGCGCGGCGGAGGGCAGGGGCTCCATAGCCCCCCATGGAATAGTGATAGACGACGGCGAGGAGGAAGCCGAGGAGGACGAGGCGGCAAAGACCGATGATGGGGCTAATACCGAAACGATGCCTATCATTACGGAAAATCTTTCTCTCGCTATACCCAATGGCGACGGTGAAGAAGCTGATGCGGTCGGCGATGAACAAAAATCGGGATATGATCTGAAATTTGAGTATGCTGATGGCACAGTGCTATCGGGCAGCCTGAATGATTCGGTATTGAGCTTTTATGTGGAAGGCCGGGATAAACACAGCGTCACCATAGAATTTCAGGACAACGTATGGGTATCTACCGTCACGAGGGACGACGGTACCATTACCACGTTAAGGTGTGACGTGGACGGCTTCCATTTTACCGTATCCAAGGCAAAGGGCGCGGATGTGCCTGACGAGAAGGTATACGTCTGGCTCAGCGACGGTACCGGAGCAAAGTGCGAGGATATTTCGGCATAAATCAAAAGGACGGCATCTGCCGTCCTTTGAGACTGTCGAAAAACCCAGGGGTTGATAAGGGGCCGCAGCCCCTTATGGCTTTATTCGGATTTGGCGACATGTGCGGCAAATCCGCAAAAGGCGCTTGCGTAGCAAGGCTTTCCCTGCATGAGGTGCTGGCCGCGCCATAGGCGCAAGCACCGAATGAGAAAACTCAAAAAAGTGGCGTTCAGCCACTTTTTTGACACTCTGAAAGGACGGCATCTGCCGTCCTTTTTAAGTCGCATGTTCAGTCCATAGCCACGTCTGTAAGTATCCAGCCCAATCCTGCCGAAGACTTTATGCCGGTGCCGCAGTAGTGGCATATCTTGCTGCCGACTATCGGTAACGGTGCGCCGCAGTTGGGACAGTTGAAGCCCCGCACTTCGCCGTCCACATTGCCGTCATAGGCTGCGATGTATTTGAGGGTCAGCCTTACGGGACGCAGCGCGTCACGGGAATCGAGATATTCTGCCGCCGCCTGAAATACCAGTATGCGGTCCCGGCCCCTGTCGTCGTAGTCGGACAGCGCCGCATTGTACACCTCTATGCCGCCCTTTACGTCTGTGGGCAGGGAGTAGGCCAAGCGTTCCCTGAAGGAATCGGACACGCCCTCGCGAAACAGTGTGTGCCCTTCCTTGGCGCTTTGCAGGTATATACGTGCGTCCTTCTTTACGCGGTTGAGAACCATTGCGGGATTGTACTCCGGAAAGTCCCGCTTTATCCTGTCGAGAAACAGGTCGCCCGCAGAAGAAAGGGAGCGTATCTTAGGCCTTTCGACAGCTCCGGTGCTCTTCAAGGCGGAAAGTATATAGGAGAGTATGTTGCCGGCATTGTGAAAGAAGCGCATGGCGGGTACCGCCGCGCACAGCAGCACAGCGCCTATTATTATGCAAAGTACCGTGCTTCCGCTCATACGCTTACAGGCTCAGTATCTTATCCAGTGCGGGCTGTATTGGCGCTGTGTCTATGCTTTCGACTTTGCCGCTGTCGCAGGCCGCTGCGGCGGCGGGATCTATAGGCAGGCGGGCCAGAAGGGGTATGCCGTAGGTAGTGGCTATCTCTTCCACATGGCTGTCGCCGAATACTTTTATTTCACAGCCGCAGTCGGGGCAGGTGAAGTAGCTCATGTTTTCCACGATGCCCAATATGGGGATGTTCATGAGCTCCGCCATGCGCACCGCCTTGGCAACTACCATGGAGACCAGGCTCTGAGGGGAAGTGACGACTATTATGCCGTCTACAGGCAGGCTCTGGAATACTGTCAGTGGTACGTCGCCGGTTCCCGGAGGCATGTCGACGTACATGTAGTCTATATCTTTCCAGACCACTTCGGTCCAGAACTGCTTGACGACGCCCGCTATGACGGGGCCGCGCCATACTACGGGGTCGGTATCGGACTCAAGCAGCAGGTTTATGGACATGATATCAACGCCGTTACTGCTCCTGCAGGGGAAGATGTGGTTCTTGCCGTCTCCCAGTGCGTGCTCTTTGATGCCGAACATCCTGGGTATGGAGGGACCGGTGAT
>OLOA01004662.1_pt1 | contig 10161 bp, 8 predicted proteins | sample 1672201 | NCBI WGS metagenome assembly OLOA01 (sample SAMEA3136658, study PRJEB25190) | human gut metagenome
GGCACCATGGCGGCGCACAGCCCGGCGGTGAGCTTGTGCCCTTTGCGCGCGTCCACCGGTTTGGCGCAGACCAGCAGCACTGCCAGCAAAAACGTGCACAGCGCAGGCGACCGAGACGCCGGGCCCTTGTATAAAAACAGCCCCACGCCCGCTACGGCGGCGATCTCGGCCCAGGTGATCTTTGCCTGGCGCAGCAGCACCCAGGCCAGCACCAGCCCAAGCACGATGCCGCCAAAGGTGTTGGGGTGCCCGTACCCGAACATCAGCCGGTAGCTGCCGCTGCGCTCGCTCAGCGCGTCAGGGGCGATAATACCCGCAAAATGCAGCACTTCCACCAGCGCCAGCGTGGGTACGCCGCAGCCTAAAAACGCCTGCAAACTGCGCCGCAGCGGCACATCTTTGGCTGCCAACAGCACCATCACAAGGCCCAAAAACCAGATGTTCTGCCCGTTGAAATATACCCACCGCGCCACAAAATACAGCGCACCGGCGCAGATCAGCTCCCGCCAGGTGTAGCGGGTGCCCAGCAAAATCTTGCCGCACAGCAGCGTGTACATAATCATGTCTAACATCGGGGCAAGCTGCCCCTGCAAAAAGGGCCAGTTCTCCCGTGCCATGCTGTTGCAGAACACCACCGTGAACTCATACAGCATCAGCGCCAGCAAAAAGGCACGCTGCCCCCACCGGGCACGGGCCTCGCCGCCCCAATCCCCAAACAGATAGTGCGGCACGGTAAACAGCTGCCCAACTGCCTTGCGGCGCAGCGCCAAAACCAAATCAACACCCGCTGCGGCAAACAGGGCCAGCAGCAGCGCATTTGCAAAACCAAACAAAACAGGATCCTCCTATTTTTACGTTACACCTATTATATTGTGCGCCGCTGCGTTTGACAACCCTTTTGCGCGGTGTTATGCTTATGCTGTACTATTTTACACTAGGGAGGTTTACCCATGAACGAACAGCAATATCGCACGGTGATCGGCTGGTTCAACGCCCGCCCGGCGGCAAAAAAGGCGCTGCGGGCTGTCAGCACGGGGTCTGCGGTGGCGGTGTATCTGCTGTATCTGGGCCTGCTGGCCTGGTTGGCCTGGCATGCCATGTGGGTGCCGCTGGGGGTTACTGCCGTGGTGCCTGCGGCGGCGTTTGTGGTGGGTACGGCTCTGCGTGCGGCCATTAACCGTCCGCGCCCTTATACGAAATATGGCTTTGTACCGTTGTTTCCAAAAGATAAGACCGGCCAGAGCATGCCCAGCCGCCACTGCTTTTCGGCGGCGGCCATTGCCGGGACGGCGTGGTACGTGCTGCCGCCGCTCGGCGCGGTGCTGGCCGTGCTGGGCGTTCTCATTGCGATTTCCCGCGTCGTGACCGGCGTACACTATATCAGCGACGTGCTGGCCGGTCTCGCGTTCGGCAGCGTCTTTGCCGTGCTTGGCTGGAACGCCTTTGTGCTGGCCGCATCGGCGCTGGGCTTTTACGCCATTATGCTATTATAAAAAGGAACAGACTTATGAAAAAATGGATCGCTGCGGCCCTCGCCGCGCTGACTGCCCTGACCCTGACCGGGTGCAGCTTTCAGGATGTGATGCTCTACCTCTACGGCGGCGACAGCTTTGTGACAAGCGCCGAGCCGGACTACACCACCTGCGACGGCGACAACGGCGTGACTGTCGTCTATGACCAGAACCAATGGGAGCAGCCCGTCATGGCGCAGGACGACACGCTGTCGCTGACCGCGGGCAACCAGCTGAGTTACACAGTGGTGCTTTTGCAGACCACCGACACCTACACGGATTTTCTTGCCCAGTCGGGGCAGGAGTTGGAGGAAACGACCGGCACGGTCCGGTATGATATCGGCTTTACCGTACCCGATGCCGCTGTGTCGGCAGTGCGCTATGACTGCGGCAGCTACCAGACGATCTTTGCCCAGATCGACTACGATTGCGGCGAGACGATCTATGTCACGGCCGCTGCCCGCACGCAGGATTATGAGCCGATCATCGCACTTTTGCAGAACGTCTGGCCCACCGGCCATGCCCCGGAAAACGCCCAGACCGCCGATAAAACGACCAAGGCCGTGACCGAGGACGACGTCAACGGGGGCCGGAGCAAGAGTTTGGCGTAAAGGCAAAACGGCAAAAGCCCCTCCGGTCATCGCTGCGCTCGACCACCTCCCCTTACAGGGGAGGCTTTCCGCGGGCTCTGCCGCCCGCCGGAGGTCTCTGACCTCTCGTTTTATTTGCTAAATTTACCGGATGAAATTCGTCCGCTTGTCATTCTCCGCCACAGGTGCCGCAATGCCCGCCGCCTTGCCGGCCTCGATGCACCTGAGCATCCACGCCATGTTGCGGCCCAGGTTGCGCATGATCTGCAGGCCCTCCTCGTCGGAGAGAACCTCCTCGGCCTTGCCGCCGTGGACCATCGGCCAGTAGGTAGAACTGATGAGTGGCATCTCAAAGAACTGCGGCACCTTCTCCATGGCCTCCAGCGCCGTCGTCGTGCCCGCGCGGCGGGCGCTTGTCACAACAGCCGCGGGCTTGTGGCGCAGGTATTTGCCGCCGCTGATGGCCAGCCGGTGCATAAAGCCCAGCATGCTGGCCGCCGCCGTGGCGTAGTGGACAGGTGCGCCGAACACGATGCCGTCGGCCTTCTCGACCAGCGGCAGCACGTCGGCCACAGGGCCGCCGAATACGCATTTGCCCGCCTTGCTGCAGCCGCCGCAGCCCACACAGCCGCCCACCGGCGCAGAGCCGATGTGGAAAATCATCGTCTCGATGCCCGCTTCGTTCAGCACCTTGGCCATCTCGGTCAGGGCTGCGTTGGTGCAGCCGTTTTTGTGCGGACTGCCGTTGATCAACAATACATTCATAGTAAGTACCTCCGTTTTGGATTTGCTCTTATTACCATTTTAGCACGCCTTGCAAGCGATGTGCAAGAGAAAGGCCGTTTCCTATGCCAAACACCTGTGTCAATTACGAGAAAAAATGCGGCGGCTGCCCGCTGCTGGCGCTGCCCTACCGTGAACAGCTTGCCCAAAAACAGGCCCGCCTGCAGGAGCTGCTGGGCGGGTTCGCCCCGGTCAAGGCCGTGCAGGGTATGGCCGAGCCGCTGCACTACCGCAACAAGGCCATTGCCAGCTTTGCCACCCAGCGAGGCAAACTCGTCTGCGGCCTGTATGCCGAGGGCACCCACCGCGTCCTGCCCGGCGCGGACTGCCTTTTGCAGGAGGAAATTTTGAATAAGACGCTCGCCGCCGTGCTGGACGCCGCCCGCGCCTGCCGCTGGACCGCCTACGATGAGGACCGCGGCGCCGGCCTTTTGCGCCATACCGTGCTGCGCAGCTCCTGCAGCGGTAAGGTGCTGGTCACGTTGGTTACGCCCGGCCCCGACCTGCCAGGCAGCAAGAATTTCTGCACGGCTCTGCGCAAAAAAGCGCCTTGGGTCGTCAGCATCGTGCAGAATATCAACCCCACCCGCTCCAGCGCCGTGCTGGGCAGCCGCGAGAAAACGCTCTACGGCCCCGGCTTTGTGCTGGATACGCTGTGCGGCACGCAGTTTGCCATTTCGTCCCGCAGCTTTTACCAGGTCAACCGCACACAGACCGAGGTTCTGTACAAGAAAGCGCTGGAGCTTGCCAAGCTGACGGGCTGCGAGACGGTTATTGACGCTTACTGCGGCATCGGCACGATTGGCCTCTGCGCTGCGCCGCTGGCCAAACAGGTCATCGGTGTTGAGCGCAACCCCGCCGCCGTGAAGGACGCCGCCGCCAACGCCCGCCGCAACAAAATTGCAAATGCCCGCTTTGTCTGCGCCGACGCCACCGAATGGATGGCCGCCGCGGCCGGGGAGGGCCTGCACCCGGATGTAGTGTTCCTTGACCCGCCCCGCGCGGGCAGTACGCCGGAGTGCATCGCGGCAGTCAACAAAATGAAGCCGCGCCGTGTCGTCTACGTCAGCTGTGACCCCGAGACCCTCGCCCGCGACGTCGCCGCCTTCACCCGCCTCGGCTGGCGCGCCGCCAAGTTCTGCCCGGTAGACCTGTTCCCGCAGACGAAGCATGTGGAGACGGTCTGCTTACTGGTGAAATAAAACCATTGACTTCTGACGAAGGAGTATAAATTATGGGACGAGAGCTTTTTGATAATATTCCCAGCAAAGTATCTGATTTGCTGAATGATGTGAAGAACGGACGAATTGGTCTGCCAGACCTTCAACGCCCTTTTGTTTGGAAAGATAATAAAGTACGTGAATTACTTGACTCTATGATGAAGGGGTATCCCATTGGCTATATTATGCTTTGGGCTTCGCCGGATGATTACGCGAATACTGCACAAATCGGAAAGAACGACAAGGTATATAAACAGCCGGATGATCTTGTCATTGATGGGCAGCAGCGGTTAACTGCGTTACTTGCAGCAATGTATGGGGTAACGATCCGAGACAAGAATTATGCAGAACGTAAAATCCGAATTTCCTTTAATCCTTTGACACGTGAATTTGCTGTATGGACACAGGCGTTTGAGCGCGATCCTGAATGGATCAGTGAAATCAGTAGTGTATTTTCCGCGGACCAGGAACATAGCATTTCCAAATTCAGAAAAACATATATCAAAACTGCAAATGAGGGCCGCATAAAGAACGGACAGCCTCAACTCACAGAAGATGAAGAGGATTTAATTGAAGAAAATATAAATGATCTGCTGAATTTGGGAATTTATTCATTGCCCACCTTGAAAATCAACGCCAAGGCAGATGAAGAGGATGTCGCTGACATTTTTGTACGTGTTAATTCTGGCGGACAAAATTTAACGGAAAAGAATTTCATTGAAACGTTAATCGCTGTTTACGATAACGAAGTTTACGACAAAATCAACAACTTTTGTTCAGAATCGAGAAAGCCTGCCAATGGTACTTCATACAACCAGATTCTTCAAGTTGATCCTTCCCATCTTATCCGAGTAGCCGTAGGTGTTGGTTTCCGAAGAGCGCGTTTGCGATATGCCTACATGCTGCTACGAGGCAAAAATCTTAAAACCGGTGAAATCACCCAAAATGTACGTAAAGAGAACCTGTCAATTTTCAAAGCGTCCTTGGACATGGCTACGAATTTAAACAACTGGCATGCATTTATGAATCTGTTTACATCTGCTGGCTATTTAAAGGGAAGTCTCGTGGCATCCTCAAACGCAGTAGTATTCAGCTATGTTTTGTATCTGATTGGAAAATATGAATATAAAGTATCCTCGGTTGAACTGCAAAAAATCATCTGTAAATGGATTTTTATGTCCACCATTACAGGGTTCTACACAGGGTCAACCGAGACTGAAGTTGAGAAGCAATTTGCTGATTTAAGGAGTATACACACAGCAAATCAATTTGTGACGTATTTAGATAACGAAATATCAAATCGGTTCACGGATGATTATTTCAGATATTCTCTGCCCGCAGAGTTAAATAGTTCTTCTGCTACGTCTCCGGCTTGGTATGGTTACATTGCCGCAATTAATGTTTTGGGAACACCAATGCTTTTCAGTACTGCCCCTCTGTCGAAATATTTTGTGCTCGGTACAAACGGAAATAAAAACTCTATAGATAAACATCACATTTTCCCTAAACATTATCTGGAAAAAATCGGATATGACAATGACCGTGACCGAAATCAAATTGCGAACTTTACCTATTTGGACTATACAACCAATATTGATATATCTGATGCGCCGCCTGTAGAATACGTTACCCGTTACCGTGAAAAACTCGGAGAAGAAGGATATAAACGAACTTGTGCACAAAACGCTTTGCCGGAAAACTTTGAGAAACTGACATATCCGCAATTTTTAAGTCAGCGAAGATTACTAATGGCTCAAATCGTCAAAAAAGCATATAATGAGTTAAACAAATAGGGAAATATCATTATGAAGCCTCTCCTCCACATCTACGGCGCGTCCGGCTCCGGGACGTCCACGCTGGGGCGATACCTGGCGGAGCAATTTCAGTATGCCTTCCTCGACTCAGACGACTATTTCTGGCTGCCCACTGACCCGAAATTCACGACAAAGCGCCCCACTGAGCAGCGTGTGCCGCTCATACGGCAGGATATTGCCGCCGCAAAAAACGGCGCTGTGCTCTCCGGCTCGCTCGTCGGCTGGGGGGATGCGCTCATCCCGGATTTCACGCTGGCGGTGCGCGTCGTGACCGACACGTCCACCCGGCTGGCGCGTATAAAACGACGTGAGTACGCGCGGTTTGGCGCACGCATTCTGCCGGGCGGCGATATGTACGACCAACATCAGGCATTTTTGCAGTGGGCCGCCGGTTATGATGACGGCGGGCTTGACACGCGCAGCGCTGTGCTGCATAATGAATGGCAGAAGCAGCTTGCCTGCCCGATCCTAACGGTGGACGGCACTGCGCCCCTGGCCGAGACCGCCGCCCGTGTGGAGGAATTGCTATGCTCTGCAAACTGACCCCCGAAGAAGAAGTGCGTATGCACATACTTTTGAAAGGCATCGCCGATGACCCGAACGCGCTGGAAATGCAAAAATTCATCCAGCACGGCAGCGTGACCACCTACGAGCACTGTCTGCGCGTCACCCGCATCGCGTTCTGGCTCAACATCCATCTGCACGCCCGCGCGGATGAGGCCAGCCTTGTAAAGGGGGCGTTCCTGCACGATTTTTACCTGTACGACTGGCATAATTGCAGCAACATCACCCACTGGCACGGCTTCAAGCATGCTCGTATTGCACGCTACAACGCTGAAACCGTGTTTAAACTGACCGACAAGGAAAAGGACATCATCCAGAGCCACATGTGGCCGCTGAACCCCACCGACATACCCCACAGCCGCGAGGCCGCGCTTGTCTGCATGGCCGACAAGATGTCGTCGAGTTATGAGACGGTGCTGGAACGGAAGGCGAAAAGAAAGAAATAAAACACTTCTTGGCCCCCTGCTCCCCTTCTGGCGCAAGCGCCATCTCCCCCATATTGGGGAGTCTGTCTCGCAGAGTAAGGCAAGATTATTATGGAGGTAACACCATGCCCGATCAATACACTCGCACACGTGCCCAGTTGGGCACACCCGCACTGGACGTGCTGCGCCGCGCCCATGTGGCCGTTTTTGGCATCGGCGGCGTCGGCGGGCAGGCTGTTGAGGTACTGGCCCGCAGCGGAGTAGGGGAGTTGAGCCTGTTTGACAGCGACACCGTCGCACTTTCCAACCTGAACCGCCAGCTTGTGGCGCTGCACTCAACGCTGGGGCAATACAAGGTCGATGCCATGGCCGCCCGCATTGCGGACATTGACCCTACCATCATCGTGCACGCCAACCGCATGTTCTACAATGCCGAGACCTCCCCGGACGTCGACCTGACGCAGTTTGACTACGTGCTGGACTGCATCGACACGGTCAGCGCCAAGCTGCTGCTGATCCGTTGCTGCAAAAAGGACGGGGTGCCGATCCTGTGCAGCATGGGCGCGGCCAACAAGCTGGACCCGACGGCGTTCCGCGTGGCCGACATTGAAAAAACCACCGTGGACCCGCTGGCCAAGGTCATCCGCCTCGAGTGCCGCAAGCGCCGTCTGGGCAAGGTGAAGGTCGTCTTTTCGGAGGAGCAGACCCTGCCGCCGCTGCAGGAGGAAATCGAGGAAGCCCCCACCGCTGCGCGCCGCACGGTGCCCGCCAGTAACGCCTTTGTGCCCGCCGCCTGCGGGCTGGTCTGCGGGTCCGAGGTCGTCAAGGACCTGCTGCGCAAGGCCGGCGTTTACCGCGGCAAAAAATAATTTCTCTGCGCCCCGCTGGCACAAAAGCGGGGCGTTTTGCATGAAAAATACCAGTTTGCCCCCTGTGTTATCTTGACATTTGCACGAAATCAAAGTAAAATTATATATAGGAAATAAAGAGCCAAACGGCAGGCGCGGCCTGTGCGTGGCTCCTTAAAGGGTGTCGCCCACCGGGAACGCCGCTTTTTTACGATATTTAACGTCCTGATGACGGTTTGTGTATATTCTGCGCGCAGGGGCATCGTGTGTCTTTTTGGCCGACCTGCCGCGTTTTGTCATGCAACAATGTCATAGTGAAAAGCGTCCCGCTGCGCGCATCCTCCTATTTTGATAAGGAGTGAAACCGACTATGTCACCAATTTTGACCGTGGTGCTGGTCCTTGTTGCTGCCGCTGTTGCCGGGGCGCTTGGTTTTTACCTCGGCGGTGAAAACCGCAAGCGCACCGCCGAGGCGAAGATCGGCAGCGCTGAGGAGGAAGCCAAGCGCATCGTGAATGATGCCATCAAGGCTGCCGAGCAGAAGCGCAAGGAAACCATCATCGAAGCGAAGGACGAAGCCTTCAAGCTCAAGAGCGACGCGGACAAGGAAATCAAGGACCGCCGCGCCGAGATCACCCGCCAGGAGCGCCGCATCGACCAGAAGGAGGAGGCCCTCGACAAGCGCACTGCCCAGATGGAGCGCAAAGAGGAGGATCTCAAGCGCCGCAGTGAGACCGTGGAGGCCCGCCTGGACGAGCTGGAGCAGCTCAAGCTGCGCCAGACCGAAAAACTGGAAACCATCGCCGCCATGTCCAAGGAGGACGCCCGCGCTGTGTTGCTCAAGCAGGTCGACGACGAGCTGACTCACGAGAAGGCGATGAAGATCAGCGCCTACCAGGCGAACATGAAGGACGAGTGCGACAACCTCGCCCGTGAGCTGATCGGCCAGGCCATCGCACGCTGCGCGGCAGACGCCACCAGCGAGGCCACCGTCAGCGTTGTGCCGCTGCCCAGCGACGAGATGAAGGGCCGTATCATTGGCCGCGAGGGCCGCAACATCCGTGCACTCGAAACCGCCACGGGCTGTGACCTTATCATCGACGACACGCCGGAGGCCATCACGCTGTCCAGCTTTGACCAGACCCGCCGCGAGGTCGCCCGCATGGCGCTGGAGCGCCTGATTGCCGATGGCCGTATCCATCCGGCCCGGATCGAGGAGACCGTGGACAAGTGCCGCCGCGAGCTGGAAATCCAGATGAAGCGCGAAGGCGACAAGGCCGTCATGGAGCTTGGCATTCACAGCCTGCATCCCGACCTTGTCAAGCTCATTGGCCGCCTGAAGTACCGCACGAGCTTCGGCCAGAACGTCCTGAGCCACTCTCTCGAGGTGGCCTGGCTGGCCGGTCTGATGGCCGGTGAGCTGGGTGTCAATGTCCAGCTGGCCCGCCGCGCCGGTCTGCTGCATGACATCGGCAAAGCCCTTGACCACGAGATCGAGGGCAGCCACGTCCAGATCGGCGTTGACATCTGCAAGAAATACCGCGAGAACCCGCAGGTCATCCACGCCATCGAGGCCCACCACGGCGACGTGGAGCCCAAGACGACGCTGGCGTTCATCATCATGGCCGCCGACGCGATTTCCGCTGCCCGTCCCGGTGCCCGCCGCGAGAACATGGAGAGCTACATCAAGCGTCTGGAAACGCTGGAAGCTCTCTGCAACGGCTTTGAGGGCGTCGAGAGCTCCTACGCCGTGCAGGCAGGCCGCGAGGTCCGCATCCTTGTCCAGCCCGACAAGGTCAGCGACGACGAGGTCATTCTGCTGGCACGCAATGTCGCCAAGAAGATCGAGAACGAGCTGGATTACCCCGGCCAGATCAAGGTCAGCGTCATCCGCGAGAGCAGAGCAACCGAGTACGCGAAGTAAAATTCACAACTGCTACAGCAACAGGCAGACCGTCAGAATTGGCGGCCTGCCTGTTTTGCTATACGATGCGGCAGGAACCGGGCATGCCCGGCCCGCAGGCTTTCCCGCAAGAGGATGCTTATTTTACAGTGCCGGGCCGCACATGTGCGGACCTTACTGCATGGCACCGCAAGTCCCGGCGCAGGTTCTCGGCCTGCAAAAGCGAATCGGCCGGCTCGACGAACTTGAAGCCGATCTCCCCCATCACGATCTTCTTCCCGGCGGGAACCTCCCTGCGGTAAGCCTCCAGGATACGGGTGTACTCCCCCGAGTTGACCGTGCATTTCGACGGATAGGTGTGGATGTCGTACAGGCCGATCCTGTCGCCCAGCTCATCGCGGCTGCGGCTCACCCACCACGCCTCTTCGGGTCCCCAGATCGCGGCGTCGGGACCGACCAGCTCCACTTTCCCGGCAAGCCCCTCGGCGTCGAGCCGCCCGCGG